>CEST01081017.1_pt1 | contig 40627 bp, 36 predicted proteins | sample 326921 | NCBI WGS metagenome assembly CEST01 (sample SAMEA2621509, study PRJEB7988) | marine metagenome | biome: marine biome (ENVO:00000447); feature: surface water layer (ENVO:00002042); material: "saline water (ENVO:00002010), including plankton (ENVO:xxxxxxxx)" | depth 5 m
AATTTTAAGGCACCATATGCAAGAATTACTATGACAGACTCTATTAAGCATTTTACTGGTTTTGACATTACTGGAAAAACCGAAGATGAAATTAGAATAGCCGCTATATCAATGAATATTGCTGTTGATGAGACCATGGGGAAAGGAAAATTAATTGACGAAATTTTTGGTGAAAAATGTGAAGGAAATTATATTCAGCCAACCTATATTACAGATTACCCAAAGGAAATGTCTCCACTTTGTAAAGAACACAGAGACAATCCAGAACTCACAGAACGATTTGAATTGATGGTTTGTGGAAAAGAAATTGCCAATGCATATTCTGAATTAAATGACCCTATTGATCAACGAGAACGTTTTGAACATCAATTAAAACTAGCCCAAAAAGGAGATGATGAAGCTACAGAATTTATTGATCATGATTTCTTAAGAGCTTTGGAATATGGGATGCCTCCAACTTCCGGAATGGGTATTGGAATGGATAGATTGATCATGTTTTTAACCAACAATCAATCAATTCAAGAAGTGTTATTCTTTCCACAAATGAGACCAGAAAGGCAAGCTCCAACAGTAGATCTAAATGATGATGAAAAAGCAGTTTTAAAAATTATTATAAAAGAAGAAAGAATTGAATTAATTGAATTAAAAAATCAATCCGGTTTGAGTAATAAAAAATGGGATAGAACCATAAAAGCGTTGACAAAAAACAAATTAGCAGCGGTAACCAAAACTGAAGAAGGTTTGTTTGTAGAATCTATATAAATAAAAGAGCTTTTTTAAGAATTCTTTTTTATTTCATATTCATACAATACACAAAGAAATAGTAGGCGTAACCACCTCAAAATTAATATATTATGAATATATAAATTTATACGTATATTTGTTTTTATGGTTATAGTAAACCTACTTAATTTTATATAGCATTAATAAATTCTGTCAATGGCATCGTTATCTCCTTTGAACGGAGTTCTCGACTTACGTAAAGCGAAACACTTACTAAGAAGAGCATCCTACGTTTTTGATGAAAATACCATAAATTCTCTTGTTGATCTTTCAATTGAAGAAGCATTAAATCAACTTTCAATTTCTAATACAAATACTTGGGACGAGCCTTATGATCCGTTACCAACTGCTGATCCAGATGCCTATTGGTTATCTTCAACCGAATTATCTAATACCTTTGATGGACAGACAAGGAAAAGAAGGGTGATTTCAAGTTGGTGGTGGTATAATGCACTCAATCAAAGCACCTTAAAGCATAAACTTTCTTTTTTCCTTCACACTTCCTTTACCGTTTCTAAAGATGGAGGTACTGGAACATCCACCTTTTTTTACGATCATCTTCGCTTACTTCAATTCTTTGCATATGGTAATATTAAAATATTGGCTAAAAAAATAACATTTGATAATTCAATGTTAATCTACCTAAATAACACAACTAATAATGCAAATAACCCTAACGAAAATTATGCGCGAGAATTTTTAGAACTTTTCACTATTCTAAAAGGGCCACAAATTGCCAGTGGAGATTATACAAATTATACAGAATTAGATATTCAACAGGCTGCAAAAGTTTTTTCTGGAATTAAGACTCAAAATGATCGAAGTATTATAGATGAAGATACCAATCTTCCGAGAGGAAGAGTCAATGTTAGCAAACATGATAGTACTAATAAAACATTTAGTCATGCTTTTAATAATCACACAATAATAGGAGGTAATTCAGAGGTTACTATTATTGATGAATTAGATTCCTTTGTAGAAATGGTTTTTGAAAAAGATGCCACTGCCATTTCTTTTTGTAGAAAATTATACCGCTTTTTTGTTAAAAATGAAATTACTTCTGAAGTCGAAAATGATATTATTATTCCATTAGCAATTGAATTAAAGAATAATAATTATGAGCTCCTTCCTACTGTAAAAATATTATTATCATCACAACACTTTTTTGATGTTGATGATACTGACGCTACTGATGAAATTATTGGATCACAAGTTAAAAGTCCATTACAAATGATTTCAGAAATAAGTACTTGTTTTAATCTTAATATTCCAAATCCCTCAACAAATAATATTGACTTTTATAGATTCTTCAATTTCGTTCATAATAATTATTTGGTAAGTAGTGGATTGATTTTATTTAGCCCAGACTCTGTCGCTGGTTATCCCGCTCATTATCAAGCGCCAGACTATGATAGGCATTGGTTTTCGTCTAATACTATTTTGGGAAGATATAAATTGATAGAGAGCCTAATTTCTGGCAGAAATAAAATAGGGAATAATAATCTAATTTATGTCCAATTAGATATAGTAAACTATGTGAAATACAATATTACAAATCCTTCAGACGCAATTGCTTTGATTACTGAACTTTCAGATTTATTATATCCTGAAACCATAGATGAAGCACGTAAAAATTATTTTTCTGAGAATCTATTAGAAGGATATCCAGCTTACTACTGGTCAACTACTTGGGCGGAATACTTAAATTCAAATGATTCTAGTGTTGTCAAATCTAGATTGGATGCTCTAATTACAGCCATGGTTAATGCTGCAGAATTCCAACTAACCTAATATTTCACTATGAAAAGAAGAAATTTCTTACAACTCTCTGCTACAGCATCTGCTATAGGTCTACTACCTTTTGAATTAAAAGCGATGCTGACATCTGTTAATATGTCTTCTTGTGATGTTTCAAATAGAAAACTAGTACTCATAAATCTTGCTGGTGGGAATGATGGTCTAAATACTATAATACCAATTAATAATTATGATACTTACGCTAATTTAAGACCTAATATAAAGATACCAGAAACAGGATCTGGAGCATATATCACCTTAGATAACACCTTAGCAGATGACCAATTAATCGGTTTACACCCAGCACTTACAGGGTTTAAATCTTTATATGATTTAGGTTGGATGCGAGTTTTACAATCTGTTGGATATCCTGATCAAAATAAAAGTCATTTTGCTTCAACTGACTTATATTCTACAGGAAATGATGGAAATAGCTGGAATAATGGGAATGAGTCCGGTTGGATTGGAAGATTTATGGAAACATATTATTCTAACCAATTAAATGATCTATATCCCCTTGGGGTCCAGATAGGTTCTGCCAAAACTTCTTTGGGCTTTCATGGGGAAGCAGAACATGGTTTAGCAATCAACATATCAGGACAAGATCCTTCTGGTTTTTATTCGCAATTAAATGGTTTAGGTGGCTCTCCACCACCCGTAATACCTGATAGTGATTATGGTTTGGGTTTACAATATATAATTGATACCGATCAATTATCAAATCAATATTCTCAGGCTATTTCAGATGCTTTTAATTCAGGTAATAACAGTAATTCTTATCCAGATACAGATCTAGCAAATCAACTTAAAACCGTTGCTAAATTAATTAGTGGTGGTTTAGAATCTAAAGTATATATAGTGAGAATTAGTGGATTTGACACCCATGATAATCAAAATGATAGTGAAAATACAATAGAAGGAAAACACAATGATCTTCTTGCAGAAGTTTCGGGAGCTGTAGATTCTTTTTTTAACGATTTAAATACACAATCCCTAGCTGATGATGTAATAGGATTAACTTTCTCAGAATTTGGAAGAAAAGCCAAAGAGAATGGTAATTTTGGAACAGACCACGGAGAGATTGCCCCTATGTTTGTTTTTGGAAAACCAGTTAATGGAGGTGTTTCTGGTAATAATGTAGATTTAAGTGAAGCTACTTCGGATAATAATTATCAATTAGAAACTGTACAATTTGACTATAGACAAACTTTTGGAACTTTATTGCAAAATTTCTTAGGAGCAGATAATAGTGTTATTGATACAGCTTTCTTTAATCACACAACTAACGAAAGTTTTGCAGATTTAAAAATTAATGATATTTTAAAAGAATCATTCTCAGTTGATGAAGATTGTTATGGTCAAACATTAGCACTTGATCAATTTAACTCACTGACACCTAATAAGGAATGGTTTGTATTTCCAAATCCAGTAAGAGATACCTTACAGGTACATTCTGCTAAAGAATTTACAAGTGTTCAATATAGGATATTTAATAATAGATCTCAAATAGTATTAAAAGGAACTCATAATGCAATGAATGGTAAGCTAACTATTAATACGGATCAGTTTGTACCTGGAATTTATTTTATTCAAATTTTTTCAGATGGTAAAAACGAAACTCATAAAATTTTAAAATTTTAATTTATTATTTAAATCAAACTAGAATTATTTCCACTTAATATTACAACCAATACTTGGTTTTGATACACCTTTATAAATTCTATTACTTAGCATAGTTTCCAATACCCTCCTTATGTCTTTTCCCGAAACTGGAATTCTATTTTCTGGTCTAGAATCATCTAGTTGTCCGTGATATATAGATTTTAAATCGCTATCAAACACATATAAATCTGGGGTACAAGCTGCATCATAGGCTTTAGCTACCTCTTGAGTTTCATCATATAGATATGGAAAAGGATAATGTTCATTAAACGCATGAGCTTTCATTTTTTCTGGACTATCCATAGGATACCTCTCCACATCATTACTGCTAATTGCAATAAAACTAAAACCTCTAGAAGTATAATCTTTTGCTAACTGAACTAACTCTCTGTTGATATGAATTACAAACGGACAGTGATTACAAATAAAGAAAATTATCGTCCCACGTTCTCCTTTAAGCTCTTTCAGAGACATCGTTGTTTGCGATACAGTATCGAATAATGTAAAACTTGGAGCGATAGCTCCTTTAAGAAAGTTATTAGATGGTGTTAGTGACATTTTAAATTATTTAATATCTATAAAAACAAGGTCATATTAACTAGATGGCTCCTTTAGTTTATAAGTTAGTTATCTCTTAAATTTCATACCCAAATGAACCACTTTTTTAGTCTCAAAGAAATCTTCGGTAAAATAATCTGGTAAATTAAAGATAGTTGCTGAAGTATATTTTTTTAACTCGTCTGACAAGTCGCCACCTTTTAGATAGAGAATTCCATTTTTTAAATCGTGCTGTTGTTTTTTACTAATTCTACCTTTAGTCCAACCAACAAAAGTCTCCATTTGGGCCACAGCTCTGCTTACAATAAAATCGTAGGTACCTTTAACTTCTTCAACTCTTCCATGCGTAGTTTTTATATTTTGAAGACCTAAACCTTCAGCTACTTCATTAACTACTTTAATCTTCTTACCAATGCTATCTACAAGATGAAACTGTGTTTCTGGAAATAAAATAGCCAAAGGAATTCCAGGAAATCCACCACCAGTTCCAACATCTAAAACTTTAGTATTTGGTTTAAATTCTATTACTTTGGCAATACCTAAAGAATGCAATACATGCCTTAAATACAACTCATCTATATCTTTTCTTGAAACAACATTAATTTTCAAATTCCAATCTTTATACAACTCTTGTAAATTAGAGAATTGAAAGATTTGAAGTTGTGTAAGGTTTGGAAAATATTTTAAAAGTAAATCCATGATATCATTTAATCACAAAAGTAATTAATCATTAGAACAATTACATGAAAAAACAATCGATAATAATCACATCAAACACATAAAAGCTTATTTTTGTTACATAACTTTTTTCAATCATATATGAAGACCATAAATTTCTCTAGAATAGATAAAGCAAAGTTTTTTAGAACTCTTAATAAAAGAGTAAATAACTACTTCAAAGAAAATAACTTAAAACGAACAGGTAACTGGAAATTATATATCAAAGCCTTCATAATGTTTTCTGTATTCTTAGTGCCTTTTATTTTAATACTAACTGTAGACATGCCACAATGGTTGATGTTTATTTCAATGACTGTTACAGGTGTTGGAATGGCTGGTGTTGGAATGAATGTAATGCATGATAGCAATCATGAATCTTTTTCAAGTAAAAAGTGGGTGAATAAATTAATGGGAAGTAGTATCTACATTCTTGCAGGAAATGTATATAATTGGAAAGTTCAACACAACGTTTTACATCACACATTTACCAATATTAAAGATCATGATGAAGATATTGATGCTGGTAGAATTATTCGTTTTTCACAACACTCTAAATGGCTTAAAATTCATAAGCTCCAAAAATACTATTCAATTTTCTTATATGGATTGTTAACAATCAATTGGGCAATTACCACAGATATTAAGCAAATGCACAACTATTTAAAGCGAAAATTATCTTATGGTAAATTTCCAAGTCCTGCAATGGAATGGACAAAGTTAGTTGTTTCTAAATTAGTCTATTATGCGATGTGGATAGTATTGCCTCTAGCTGTTTTAGACATTGCTTGGTGGAAAATATTGATTGGATTTTTTGTAATGCATTATACTGCAGGGATGATCTTAAGTCTCGTCTTTCAATTAGCACATATTGTACCAAATACAGCTATGCCAATTCCAGATAAAGATGGTAATTTAGAACATACTTGGGCAGTCCACCAGCTATACACAACCTCTAACTTTGCACCTAGTAATAGATTGGTAAACTTCTACACTGGTGGTCTAAACCATCAAGTTGAACATCATATTTTCCCACATATTTCTCACGTACATTACGGTAAGTTGGCTAAAATTGTAAAAGAAACAGCTAAAGAGTTTAATTTACCTTATAATGAGTATCAGACAATGAGTAAAGCCATTATAGAACATTTTAGACACTTGGGTGTATTAGGAAAAAATCCAGAAATAGCATAAAAAGTATTTATAATTTTACAATATAAATGTCATATCCATTATCGAACAGAATAAAAAGCCTGCCAGTTTCTCAGACATTGGCAATGGCCGCAAAAGCAAGAGAACTAAAAGCTGCAGGAAAAGATATTATTAGTTTAAGTTTAGGGGAACCAGATTTTAACATACCAGACTTTATAAAAGATGCTGCTATAGAAGCAATCAATCAGGGTTATAATTCTTATACTCCTGTTGATGGATATGTAGAATTAAAAGAAGCAATCTGTACCAAATTTAAACGCGATAATAACTTACATTACACACCCAATCAAATTGTGGTTTCTACAGGAGCTAAACAGTCTATTGCAAATATTGCACAAGTACTATTAAACCCCGAAGATGAAGTATTATTACCCGCACCTTATTGGGTAAGTTATTCTGCAATTGCAATTTTATGTGAAGCAAAACTTGTTGAAGTACCCTCTTCTATTGATACCGATTTTAAAATTACTCCTGAACAACTAGAAGCCGCCATTACACCAAAAACAAAAATGGTATTTTTTAATTCTCCTAACAATCCAAGCGGAACAATTTACACCGAAAAAGAGTATAGGGCGTTGGCTAAAGTCTTAGAAAAACACCCTCAGATTTATATTCTTTCTGACGAGATCTATGAACATATTAATTACAGTTGTCCAACGTTTAGTTTTGCTGCTATAGAAAATATGTTTGAAAGAACGATTACAGTAAACGGTTTAGCAAAAGCTTTCGCTATGACAGGATGGAGAATTGGATACATTGGTGCACCAGATTGGATTGCAAAAGCATGTACAAAAATGCAAGGTCAGATAACTTCAGGAACAAATTGTATTGCTCAAAGAGCAGCTATTACTGCTGTATTAGCTCCTGTTGAAAAAGTACAGTATATGGTAGATGAATTTAAATCTCGTAGAGATATTGTCTTGCAGCTTCTTGGGAAAATTGACGGTTTTAAATTAAATATACCCGATGGAGCATTCTATGTCTTTCCTGATATTTCTTCTTTCTTTGGAAAAATTATCAAAGGAAAAACCATTAATAATGCGAATGACTTTTCTTTATTCTTGTTAGAAGAAGCAAATGTTGCCACAGTTACTGGAGAAGCTTTTGGTGCTCCTAATTGTATTAGATTATCTTATGCTGCCTCCGAAAAATTACTTAGAAAGGCTATTGAAAATATACAAAAAGCTCTTCAACCTTAAATAAAGTAAAAACTTTAATTAAAAAAAACCGCACTCAAATTAATGAGTACGGCTTAAATATTGTGAATTATTCTTAATCTACATTATCATGCAAAAAAGAATTATTAGACTTTAATTGTATCTCTTCATTATCATTTGTAGATAAGGTAGTTTTTGATTTACTGATGGTTGAATTGGTATCATCTAAATTTACTCCTAATCTCTTATAAGCTGGCTGGCGTTCTATCTCATCGATGTTTTTATTCATATGATCAGTGAATTTATAATTAAATCCTTTCATTTTCTGACGTCTTTCTTCTGCGCTTTTTTGAAGTTCAGTTATCGTAAGACTCATAGGAGAAACTTCTTCACTTACAGAAGCTATTGGATTAATATTAGTTTCTAGTGTAGCTAGTTTTAATTCTATTTGTTGCTCTTCTTCAGAAACCTCGACTTCTTTTGAAATTGATGAGCTTTTGCCAATAGTTGGTTGATGATCAAAAGCATCTAAAATGTATCTTTTTTCTATAATCCTTTCTTTGTCAATCAAAATTTCTTCAGAGTCTTCTACCTCTAGGTTTAAAATTTCTGATGTTAATTCAACTCTGGTCACAACTTCTTCTATTTTAGTTCCCTGTTGACTATTCAAAGGAAGATCAAATAATAGATCTGCCTGGATTTCAATTGGCTGGTCAATAGTATCTTCTTTAATTTCTGGTAAAATATTGGTAATGATAAAATCTTCTTCCGAAATATTTTCGGTTGTAATTTCATCATATACTACAGAACTATTTCTAATAAAGTCTGAAGAAGGAATCAAATCCATTGAAACCTCCTCAGTGTTTTGTTGGCTATCTATTTCGTCATCTTCCTCTAACACATAAATTATTCTCTTTTCAATATTTTCAGTTGGTTCTTTAACAATAGGAGTTTTAGAAACTACATTATCAGAGAAATTATAAATTGCTTTTTGTTCATCTTCTAGTGTATGAACAATTTTCTTAACCTCTGTATTGGTAATATTGCTTTGTTGATCTGCTGCAAAACCTGTAGCTACTATAGTTACTGAAATTGCGTCTCCTAACTCATGGTCTTCACCAATACCCATGATGATATTTGCTTCAAAACCAGCCTCTACTTGAATAAAATCGTTGATCTCACCTATTTCATCAAGTGTTACCTCATTTGTCCCAGAAACGATTAGTAATAAGACATTTTTGGCTCCTGTAATTTTGTTATCATTTAATAATGGAGAATCTAATGCTTTTACAATGGCATTTTTAGCTCTAGATGTACCTTCTTCTTTTGCAGAACCCATGATAGCTGTTCCACTATTTGAAAGTACCGTTTTAGCATCGTGTAAATCTATATTTTGCTTATAGTGATGTGTAATAACTTCTGCAATACCTCTTGCAGCTGTTGATAAAACTTCATCAGCTTTCGAAAAACCAGCTTTAAAACCTAGGTTTCCATAAACCTCTCTTAACTTGTTATTATTGATGACAATTAAAGAATCTACATTACTACGTAACTGATCTATCCCATTTTGTGCTTGTTTTGATCGCATCCTTCCTTCAAACTGAAATGGCATTGTGACTATACCCACAGTAAGAATATCCATATCTTTTGCAATTTTAGCGATAATTGGTGCAGCTCCAGTACCTGTTCCACCACCCATTCCTGCAGTAATAAATACCATTTTTGTTTGAGTATTTAACATCTGCTGGATCTCTTTTATACTCTCCTTGGCAGCTTGTTCTCCTACTTCTGGATTAGCACCAGCTCCTAGACCTGAAGTTAAATCAGCTCCCAATTGAATTTTGTTAGGAATTGAACTATTTTCTAATGCTTGTGCATCTGTATTACAGATGACAAAATCTACCCCTTTGATGTCTTGCTGAAACATATGGTTTACAGCATTACTACCTCCTCCACCTACTCCAATTACTTTAATTGTATTAGATTGTGATTTAGGCATATCAAATAAAATGTTATCGAATTCTGTGCTCATAATAACTTTTCTATTTTTATTTATTTATTCTAGTTACAAATTATTCTGCATTGTCCAAAAACTCTTTCAAACCATCTGTAAACTTATCAAAGAAGGATTTCTTTTTAGTTTTTGGTTTTGATTCTATTGCAGGTGCTTCTTTAGTTACTTGATTATTTTCAAGCTCTATGATCTCTTCTAATTCTTTTTCTTCTCTCATATGGTTCTCTAACCCTTCCATTAACAAACCAACAGCAGTTGCATAAGATGGACTAGACAGACCGTCATCTGAATCTCCAGCTAAATGCTCGTTAGGATATCCGATTCTAGCATCCATTCCAGTGATATATTCAACAAGCTGTCTTAGATGTTTTAACTGAGAACCACCACCAGTTAGGACAATTCCTGCAATCAGTTTTCCTTTTTGTGTCTCGTGACCGTAATTTTTTATTTCTAAATACACATGCTCTATAATTTCTTGTACTCTGGCATGAATAATTTTTGAAAGATTTTTAAGAGTAATTTCTTTAGGTTCTCTACCTCTTAACCCAGGAATAGAAACAATTTCCGTTTCTTTATTTTCTCCAGGCCAAGCAGATCCAAATTTTATTTTTAATAATTCAGCTTGCTTTTCTATAATAGAACAACCTTCTTTTATGTCTTCGGTAATTACATTTCCTCCAAATGGAACTACGGCAGTATGACGAATAATACCATCTTTAAATATTGCTAAATCTGTTGTTCCACCACCTATATCTATCAAGGCAACACCAGCTTCTTTCTCTTCCTGACTTAAAACTGCTGAGGCAGATGCCAAAGGTTCTAGAGTAATATCAGATAAGTCCAAACCAGCACTTTTCACACAGCGACCAATATTCCTTATAGATGAAACTTGTCCAACAACTACATGAAAATTAGCTTCCAACCTTCCACCATACATTCCAATAGGTTCTTTTATATCAGCCTGACTATCAACTTTAAATTCTTGTGGCAATACATGAATAATTTCTTCACCCGGCAACATAACTAATTTATGTACTTGGTTGACTAAATTCTCTATGTCGTTTTCATCAATTACTTCATCTGCATTAGATCTTGTAATGTAATCACTGTGATGTAAACTACGTATGTGTTGACCTGCAATACCTACGACAACATTTTCTATCTTTTGACCTGATACACTTTCAGATTCTTCAACTGCTTGTTGTATGGATTGTATAGTTTGAGTAATATTACTAACAACACCTCTTTTTACACCTAAACTTTTAGCTTTACCTATACCCAAAACTTCTAGTTTCCCATATTCGTTTTTACGACCAATCATAGCTACAATCTTAGTTGTACCTATATCTAAACCAACGGCAATTTTATTATTTTCCATCTCTATTATTTTACACCAACAACTTGATTGTGATACTTAATGTTTATGGTTTTATATCTACTTATTGTACTATCTAAAAAAACTTTACTATAAAATGCTTTTAATTTTTTTATTTTATTGTCAATCTCTGTCAACTTACCCAACTCTATTCTGTAATTACCACTCCTAACAGTCATCATGTATTCTTTAGTGGGCTCTAGATGAATGCCAATAATTTCTTTATTTAAAAAGCTATCATCAATAATTTTGCTTAATAACAACATTACATCCTTCAAATCATTCTTATTTTCAACTCCAGTAATCAGTGGAACTCTAGCTGAATAATTTTCTGAAATAGGAACTTTTACTGCGTGTGAATCTACATAATAAGATGAATTACTCGTAAGTATTCTAGCAATAGGTTTCCTTTGTTTAATGAACGTATTTAGAGTGCCTTCCATAGTGATAAAAAGTGATGCTTTTTCTATATATGGGTTGTCTAAAACCTTTTCCTCTAACTTATATAAATCTATTACAGATTTTGCTTGTTTTTGTATACTTTTATTGTTTTGTATTAACAATTTATCAACCATTAATTGAGTAAGGAAATAAGGCTCTTCGGAATCGAATTGAACTTCTATTTTTTTGATCATTTTTTGTTCATTTCTATGATTAGAAAAACCATATAAAAAACCAATAAACCCCAATAAAATAAGGAGAAAAACATATTTTATGATTCTTTTTAATCTCATTATTATTCTATAGATATTAATTTATTTTTAACGTCTTCTATCATCATTCCAATATCTCCTGCACCCAACATTACAACGATAGTTGCTTGGGAATTTTTAATATCTTTTACTAAAAAAAATTTATGAGAGATTTTTTTATTCTTGTTCGGGATTTTTTCCAGAAGCCATGAAGAAGTGACACCTTCAATTGGCATTTCTCTTGCTGGATAAATATCTAATAAAATTATTTCGTCAAATTTTGACAAGGCAGCTGCAAAATCCTCTATAAAATCTCTAGTTCTTGAAAATAAATGTGGCTGAAAAACAACGATGTTTTTTTGAGTTGGATACATTTCTTTGACAGAATCATATACAGCATTTATTTCTGTAGGATGGTGTGCATAATCATCAATTAAAGTCAATGTCTTTGATCTGACTTTATAAGAGAAACGTCTTTCTACACCTTTAAATGTTTCTAATGATTTTTTAATATTTTCTAAAGGTATCCCGTAACTATCTGCCATGGCTAGAGCAGCTAAAGCATTCATCATATTATGCTTTCCTGGTAATAGAAACACAATTTCATTAATTTGGTCATTGGGAGTTGTAACATCAAAAATATAATGTCCATCTTTAATAATGATATTGGTGATTTTGTAATCTGCTTCCTCTTCTATGGCATAGCTCAAGCCCGCAACTTTAGATCCTTTGGCAACGATCAATACTTCTGAAACTTTATTTGCAAATTCTTGAAAAGAGTCTTCTAAAAAAGTATGTTTTCCATAGACATCTAAATGATCTGCATCCATAGAAGTAATACAGGCAATATTTGGTGAGAGTTGTAAAAAAGACTTATCGAATTCGTCTGCTTCAACAACTGAAATTTCATCAGCTCCTAAGATTAAGTTCGAATGATAATTCTCCGAAATTCCTCCTAAAAAACTTGTAGCTTTATAGGGCTGCATTATGTGACCCAAAATAGCAGATGTTGTTGTTTTCCCGTGAGTTCCTGCTACAGCAAAACAAAAAGTATTCTTTGTAATAAGCCCTAAAACTTCTGCTCGTTTCATAACCTTAAAGCCATTATTAATATAGAAGTTTAGATTTATATTACTTAATGGAATTGCTGGAGTAAAGACAACCAATGTATTAGTTTTATCCTTATATCGAGGTGGAATTAGATCTAAAGAATCATTAAAGTGAATTTTTATCCCAAGTCTTTCTAAATCTATAGTAATATTACTTACAGCTTTATCATAACCTGTAACATGTTTCCCTGTTTTATAGAAATACCTTGCTAAAGCACTCATTCCGATACCTCCAATACCAATAAAATAAACGTTATGTATCTCTTTTAAATTCAAATTTTTAATAATTTTTCAACTTGACTTACAATTTTATTTGTAGCATTTGGTAATGCTAATTCTTTAATGTTTTGACTCAAGTTTTCTTGTTTTCCTTCATCTTTCAATAAAGTTTCAAAAATAATTGGAAATGTATCCAGTTCAGGTTCTATCAACAAAATTGCAGCATGTTTTTCGGCAATAAATGTTGCGTTTTTTGTTTGATGATCTTCAGCAACATTTGGTGATGGAATAAAAATAGTTGGCTTACCAACTATACATAATTCAGACACAGAACTAGCTCCAGCTCTAGATATAATAATATCTGCAGCTGCATATGCTAAATCCATTTCATTAATAAATGCATGAACATAGAAATTCACCTTCTCATTATGTTTTTTATATTCATCATAATATAACTTCCCACATTGCCATAGAAGTTGAACTTTTTGCTCTTTAAAAAAAGGAATATTTTCTTCAATTAACTGATTTATTTTTCTTGCTCCTAAACTTCCACCTAGCACTAAAACTGTTGTAGTTTTCATCTTTAACTCAAACAATTTATTTGCTTCTTGTATCTTTTCTTTTAAATGAATTGATAATAAACTTGCTCTTACCGGATTTCCAGTCTTCACAATTTTTTCTTTTGGGAAAAATCTTTCTAATCCATTATAAGCAACGCAAACAATCTTTGATTTTTTACTTAATAATTTATTGGTGATTCCTGGATAAGAATTTTGCTCTTGAATTAATGTTGGGATTTTTTTTCTGTTTGCCATTATTAGTATCGGGCCGCTTGCAAACCCACCTGTACCAATGACAATATCTGGCTTAAATTGTTTAATTATTTTCCCTGCTTTTAACAAACTACACAACAGTTTAAAAGGAAATAATAGATTTTTAATAGTTATTTTTCTTTGAATTCCTGAAATCCATAATCCAATTATTTGATACCCTGCTTCTGGAACTTTTTCCATCTCCATTTTATCTTTTGCTCCAACGAATAAAAAATTAGCATCTGGATATCTTGCTTTAAGTTCATTAGCTATGGCAATAGCGGGATATATGTGTCCGCCTGTTCCACCTCCACTAATAAGTATGTTAATCGATTGCTTCATGAAGAATATCTAAAGGATTATCATCTAAAATTGTTTCTTCGGTTTCTTCTTTAGACGCACTAACACTAAGGATCATTCCTAAAGCAAAGCATGTCATCCAAATAGAAGTACCTCCACTACTAATTAACGGCAGTGTTTGTCCTGTTACAGGAAATAAATTTGTGGCTACAGCCATATTTATTCCTGCTTGAAATATGATAGGTAAACCAACACCAATGACGAGTAAGGTTCCAAATATTGTGGTTGCTTTTTTAACTGTAATAAATATTCTAAATAACAATAAAAAGTAAACAAATACAATAAGAATTGCTCCTATCAACCCATATTCTTCAACAATAATAGCATAAATAAAATCTGATGATGATTGTGGCAAAAAATTTTTCTGAATACTTTTACCCGGACCTTTCCCAAAAGGCCCTCCTGTTGCAATGGCTATTTTTGCTTTTTCTACCTGATATGATTCTTGCCCACCAGATTTGTAAAAATTTTCTATTCTATTTCCCCATGTATTTACTCTGTTTGGCATAGCATTAGGAAATGCTTTTGCTGATAAAATAAATAATGCTAAGACTATAATTCCTATTCCTAGTATGTATCCTATATATTTTATTGGATAGCCACCTACAAAAGAAACAATTAAAATCATTGAAAAAATAATCGCTGTAGTAGAAAAGTTTGCAGGTAATATTAGCATTAAAATCAAAGCAACCGGCAACCATAATTGTAATAAACTTTCTTTAAAAATTATTTTATCATCTTTATTTTTTGCTAAATATCTTGCAGTATATATCATTAAAACTAAACCAGCTAGAGTAGATGTTTGGAATCCTACTCCAATAAACGGAATACTAATCCATCTACTTGCATAGGTACCTCCTATAGTTGTTCCTTGAGCCAATGTATAAATCAGTAAGAAAAAAACAACTGGCAACATTAAAACAGAACCTCCACTAAAATATCTATAAGGTATTTTGTGAACTGCATAAATGATCAAAAATCCCATGATTAATAAAACTACGTGTTTTACCAAATACCCAAGAGTAGAACCACCAACTATACTAACTAAATTAGCACTAGCGCTATATACAGGCATAAAAGAGAACAACGCTAAAATAGCTACTAAGGCCCAAATGGTCCTATCTCCTTTTATATGTTGAAAAATTCCTTTCACTTGCTTTTGTCGTTCCTGCTAAAACAGGAATTTTATTAAAACTATTTATAAACTTCTTACTGCATTTTTAAATTGACGACCTCTATCTTCATAGTTTTCAAATAAATCGAAACTTGCACATGCAGGTGATAACAAAACGGTATCTCCTGATTGAGATAATTTAAAAGCTACTTTAACTGCTTCTTCTGCTCCTGCAGTTTCTATCATCATGTCAACTACATTATAAAAAACAGATTTTAGTTTTTCATTGTCTTCACCCAAACAAACTATAGCTTTCACTTTCTCTCTAACTAGAGGTAGTAAATCTTCATAATCGTTACCTTTGTCTATACCACCAACAATCCAAACTGTAGGTTGTTCCATGCATTCTAAAGCATAAAAAGTGGCATTTACATTGGTTGCTTTAGAATCGTTTACAAACTGAACACCATTTACTTTTTGCACATTTTCTAAGCGATGTTCAGCTCCTTCAAAATTCGCTAAACTATCTTTAATAGATTGGCTTCTTACATTCAATAATTGTGATGCTAAAGCTCCAGCCATGGTGTTTTTCACATTGTGCTTTCCTTGTATTTTTAGATTAGATATACTCATGCTAAATTCTTCTGTATTTAATTTTATTATTATTTTATTTTCTTTCAAAAATGCTCCATAATCAACTTCTTTTTCAATTGAAAAAGGAATTAATTTAGCATTTACTTGATGCTCGTTCAACCATTCATTTATCACATGATCGTCGGCATCATATATCAAAAAATCATTTGCTGTTTGATTTTTTGTGATTCTAAACTTTGAAGCAACATATTGTTTAAAATCATATTCATATCGATCCAAATGATCGGGTGTAATATTGGTAATTATTGATATGTGTGGACTAAAATTTTTTATTCCATCTAATTGAAAACTACTCAACTCTAACACATAGCTTTTAAAGCTTTGTTCAGCAACTTGTTGAGCGAAGCTGTTACCAATATTCCCTGCTATTCCAACATTCATTTGTGCTGCTTTCATCAAATGATGTGTAATGAGTGTTGTTGTTGTTTTTCCATTAGAGCCTGTAATTCCAATAATTGTTGCTTCTGTATATTTTGATGCAAACTCTATTTCAGAAATCATTAAAATTTTATTCTTTATAAGCTCTTGAACAATGGGTACTTCATCTGGAATACCAGGACTTTTCACCACTATATCAGCATTTAAAATCAATGATTCTGTGTGCTGCTGCTCTTCAAAATTTATCTCGTTATGTGAAAGAACTTTCTTATACTTTTTTGCAATAATTCCTTTGTCTGAAAGAAAAACATCATATCCTTTTTGCTTTCCTAAAATGGCGGCTCCCACACCACTTTCTCCTCCACCAAGTATGACTAATTTTCTCATTTTTTATATATTCCTATTTTCCTAGGAATGAAAATTCTATCTTAATTTTAATGTTACTATCGTTAATACAGCCAATAGAATTCCAATAATCCAAAATCGGACTACTATTTTACTCTCGTGATAACCAGATTTTTGATAATGATGATGTAAAGGCGACATCTTAAAAATTCGTCTTCCTTCACCGTATTTTTTTCGTGTGTATTTAAAATAGGAAACCTGAATTATTACTGATAAATTTTCAATAACAAAAATTCCAGCAAGGATTGGAAGTAATAATTCTTTACGAATAGAAATTGCTATCACAGCAATAATACCCCCTATTGTTAAACTTCCTGTATCACCCATAAATACTTGAGCTGGGTAAGTATTATACCATAAGAAACCTATTAAAGCACCTGCAAATGCCAATATATAAACAGTCATTTCTCCTGAGTTTGGTATATACATAACATCTAAATAGTCAGAAAAAATAATATTACCGGACACCCATGCAAAAATTCCTAAAACGACGACAATAATGGCCGATGAACCTGTTGCTAATCCATCTATTCCATCTGTTAGGTTAGCCCCGTTAGAAATACCCGTTACAATAAAAATTGTTATAAATATGAATACCAACCAACCATATTTCTCATATCCATCTCCTAAAAAACTTAAAAAATTAGAATAATCTAATTCGTTATTTTTAAAGAATGGAATAGTTGTTTTTGTTGATTTATGAGCTTCCCCAAAGATTTGTCGTTTTCCGTTTTGTTGAATAACTTGTTGTGCTATTGGCAACTGTTCTTTAATTGTTACATTGTCATTGAAATAAAGAATAGATCCTACAATTAAGCCCAGCCCTACCTGACCTAATACTTTAAACTTACCTTTTAAACCTGCTTTATTTTTTTTAAATACTTTAATATAATCATCTAAAAAACCTATCAAGCCCATCCAAATAGTGGTTATCAACAGAATGATTATATAAATATTATCTAATTTGGTTAACAACAACACAGGAATTAAGGTTGAAAGGATGATAATTATACCCCCCATTGTTGGTGTTCCTGTTTTTTGTATTTGACCATCTAAGCCTAAATCTCTTATGCTTTCACCTACTTGTTGTTTTCTTAAAAAATTAATAATTCTTTTACCGTATATGGAGGATACTAGTAGTGCTAAAATAAAAGCAGCAGCAGCTCTAAAGGTTATAAATTGAAACAATCCAGCACCTGGAAAATTAAATTGAGCTTCTAAATAATCAAATAAGTAATAAAGCATGCTATTTTTTTAATAGGTTAAAATATTTTTTTACTTCTACTAAATCATCAAAGTGGAAACGTTCCCCATTAATTTCTTGATAGTCTTCATGACCTTTTCCTGATATCAATAGAATATCTCCAGGTTCTGAAAATTTACAAGCTGTTTTAATGGCTTGTCTTCTATCTGATATGGTTAATATTTTTTTATAATTCTCTGCTAAAACTCCTTTTTCCATTTCTTCTAAAATAGTATCAGGGTTTTCTGTCCTAGGGTTGTCTGACGTAAAAATTGCTTGGGTACTTAATTGTGATGCAATATGTGCCATTTTAGGTCTTTTTGTTTTATCTCTATTACCCCCACAACCGATAACTGTAATCAGTTTTTCATTGTCTGTCCTAATGTCATTGATCGTTTCTAACACATTTTTTAAAGCATCTGGAGTATGAGCATAATCTACAATTGCTATTACACCATTTTTTGAAACAACATGCTCAAATCTTCCACGTACGCTTTCTAATTCACTAATAATTGTTAAAACCTCTAATTTATCCAAACCTAATTCGCACGCTGCTCCCACTATTGCTGTTAAGTTATAGGTGTTAAAATCCCCTATTAATTTAGTCCAAACCTCTACTCCACCAATGGATATTAATGTTCCTGAAAAACTTTTTTCGATAATTTTAACTTTATAATCTGCCAATGTTTTTAAAGCATAGGTTCTTTTTTTTGCCTTTGTATTTTGCAACATGATGGCTCCATTCTTATCATCTATATTTGTTAAAGCAAATGCGTTTTTAGGTAATGAATCAAAGAAAAGTTTCTTTACATCTCTGTACGCTGCAAATGAGTTGTGATAATCTAAATGATCATGAGAAATATTTGTAAAAATACCGCCAGAGAATTTCAATCCTTCAGTTCTTTTTTGATGAATTCCATGAGAACTCACTTCTATAAAACAATAATCAACACCAATATGTACCATTTGGTTTAAATACTGATTAATGGTAACAGAATCTGGTGTGGTATGCGTGGCTTTAAATACTGTTGCATCTACTAAAATTTGTACGGTAGAAAGCAATCCTGTTTTATAACCGGCTCTTTTAAATAGCTCGTATAACAATGATGCAACAGTAGTCTTTCCATTGGTCCCCGTAACACCTATTAATTTTAATTTTGATGAGGGGTTATTATAAAAATTTGATGCAATAATTGCTAGTGTTATATCGGAATCTTTTACTTGAATAAAAGTAATATTATCTTCAATTTCATCTGGTAATTCTTCACAAATAATTGAAGTTGCTCCTGAATTTATAGCCTTCTCGATATACAAATGACCATCAGCAGAAACACCTTTTTGAGCAACAAAAACTGCTCCTTTTTCAACTTCTCTAGAATCAAAAGTAATTTGAGATACTTCAATATTAGTATCTCCGTAAACAGCATTTACAGAAACTTTATATAGTATGTCTTTTAAAAATTTCAACTAAGACAGGTTTAAAATTATTGTTGCTCCTTTTTTAATTGGAGATCCTTTTTTAAGAGATTGTTTTTTTACTTTCCCCATTCCTTTAAGCTCTACTTTTAGCCCAAAATTCTCTAAAAGTGAAATAGCATCCATCGCAGGCATACCTGTTACATTTGGAATTATCTCATTGTTTTTAATTGTTTTTTTATTGAAACTTGTGTATTGTTTGTTTATTTTTTCTGAAGAAAAGTTCTCTTTCACAATATGATCTTTAATAGGAGTGATTGTGTATATCTTTTGTGCAATCTCCTTAAAAACTGGGGCAGCTACGGTAGCCCCATAATATCCTTTTTTCTTATTTGGATCGTGAATAACTACAATACAAGAATATCTTGGAGTATCAGCAGGAAAGAAACCAGCAAAAGAGGCTATATATCTTTTATTTGAATAGCCTGCAGCTATAGTATCCCCTTTATTATTAATATATCTACCCACATATTTTTTTGCTGTTCCTGTTTTTCCGGCCATAGAGAAATTCGGAGAATAAATATTATTAGCTGTTCCTTTAACAACAACATTCTCAAGTACTTTTTTTAGTTTTTTAATAGTTTCTGAAGAGGCGATCTGTGGATTGATAATTTCTTTTTGAAAGACTTTTTCAATTCTATTTTCTTTTCGGAGCTCTTTAATAAATCGAGGCTTAACCATAACACCGTTATTAGCAACTGCATTATAAAGTGTTAGTATCTGTAATGGAGTAACTGCAATTCCATATCCCCAAGACATCCATTCAAGACTAATTTTATTCCATCCTGGTTTACCTGGATAAAAAACAGTTGGTTTTCCTTCTCCTCTTATAGGCAAACCTATTTGTTCTGTGAGTCCGTAATCTTTTAGGTGCTTTATAAACTTCTCTGGCTTATCATCATAATGTTGTCTAATCAATTTAACAATACCAACATTAGAAGACACTTCAAAAACTCTTGCCGCTGATATCAAACCATAACCACCTCTTTTTGAATCTTCCACTTTTTTCCCATGAATAAAAATTCGTCCTTTTTCCGTATCTACAACCGTAGAAGTATCTATCACCTTATCATCTAAAGCAGCCATTAAACTCGCCAACTTAAGTGTTGAACCAGGTTCATGAGATTCCCAAACTGCATAGTTTCTTTTTTCGTAGTATTTACCCTCGGAAGTTCTACCTAAATTTGAAATCGCTTTAATTTCTCCGGTTGCGGTTTCCATCACAACAGCACATCCGTGCTCGGCTTCAAAATATTCTAATTGACGAAGCAATGCGTGATGTGTAATGTCTTGAATGTTTACATCTAATGTGGTTACAACATCGTGACCATCTATAGGTTCTTTTTCATTTACATCATTGATTGGCTTCCATTGTCCTTTTGCTATTTTCTGCTTCCAGCGCAAACCATCTTCTCCTGTCAAATCATCAACAAAAGCTCCTTCAATCCCTGCCTCGCCCCTTGCATTATGATATCCAATCGTTCTTTCAGCTATTTTCCCAATTGGGTGTGCTCTAACTGTTTTTTGCTCTGCTATGAATCCACCTTTATAAACACCTAATTTAAATATTGGAAATTGCTTTATTTTTAAATAATCGTTATACCCAATATCTTTTGCAATAAACACATACCTATTTTTAAATTTTCTTGCATTTCGTAACTTTTTCTCAAAATAATTAGTGGGTTTTCCTAAAAAATTAGCCAACGATTTAGAAAGCTCTTTGACCTCTTTATCAAAAGTTTTACCATCTACGGACATGACGTCCATTCTAATAGTAAATTTCGACATTGAGGTTGCTAATAAATTTCCGTCTGCAGCATAAACATTTCCTTTATTTGCATAAATAGTAAAAGGTTTTCTCGTAAGTTCTTTTGAAATTTTTTGATATTTATCTCCTTGAAAATATTGAATATCTATTACTCTAAAAATAATTGCAGAAAGAAGAAGCGTCATAAAAGCAGCTACAATGTAGAATTTTTTGAGGATGCTTTTTTGATAATTTCTCAAGGTAATTTGTTTTATTCGTTATTAATAACTCTTATTCTTTTTGGAGGAGTTTCTGATGGTTTCAAACCCATTTTTTTTGCTTTTTGACGAATGTTCGACTCCATTTTCATTCGCATTAATGTTGTTTGAGTATCTATATATTCTGCTCTTAGTTCTCTTTTTAATTTATTTAATTCTGATATCTGCAGTACTTTTTTATCTGAACGATGGGCACTAGAAATCATTATTAACAAGAGAGCTACTATGAAAAAAATCATTCTCCAATTCTTAAAAGAAGATTCATTAATTAAAAACCCTCCTTTTAAAACATCGTATATATTTTTTTTTACTCTAGACATTACGTTTTTAATGTAGCCACTCTTAATTTGGCACTTCGAGCTCTATTATTATGACGAATTTCTTGTTTTTCTGGTATCATTAATTTCCCAATCTTTATTAAAGGAACATCGATATTTCCGAAAAAATCTTTTTCTGGTTCGCCAGTAAACAATCCTGTTCTTATAAATCTCTTTACGAGTCTATCCTCTAAAGAATGATAGGAGATTACACTTAATCTACCTTCAGGTTTTAAAAGAGCTGGTATTTGATTTAAAAACTCCTTTAAAACATCTAACTCTTCATTTACCTCAATTCTGATTGCTTGAAATATTTGAGCTAATATTTTATGTTCTTTTGCTTTTGGTAAATATTGTTGCAATAATTTCCTTAGCTGAAAACTAGTTTCTATCTTTTCTTGCTCCCTAGCCTCAATTATCGTTTTTGCAATAGACCTAGCGTTTCTCAATTCTCCATATGAGAACAATATGTCTGCTAACATATCTTCAGGATAGGAGTTTATAATCTTCTTTGCAGAAATTTTTGAACTCTGATTCATCCTCATATCTAGCTCACCATCAAAACGGATAGAAAAACCTCTTTCCATTTGGTCGAACTGATGAGATGATACTCCTAAATCTGCTAAAACACCATCTACCTTATTTATTCCATAAAATTTCAAGAACCTACTTACATATCTAAAATTCTCTTCAATTAAAACAAATCGTTCATCTTGAATTTTATTTATTTTAGCATCTGGGTCTTGATCAAAAGCAAATAATTTTCCTTTTTTCCCCAGACGTCTTAAAATCTCTCTTGAATGCCCGCCGCCGCCAAAAGTAACATCAACATAAACGCCATCTTCCTTTATCGCTAAAGCATCTATACTATTGCTCAATAATACTGGGTTATGATATTCCATCTACGTCAGAATTACCCATTACCTCTTCGGCCAGTGAAGCAAAGTCTGTTGCTGCATCATCTATTGTTTGTTCATAATTATCTTTATCCCAAATCTCAATAATATTGATTGCAGACGATAAGACTATTTGTTTCTTAATCCCTGCAAACTGGCATAAGTCTTTTGGAATTAACAACCTTCCTGATACATCTAAATCAACTATTTTTACCCCAGCAGTAAATCTTCTAATAAAATCATTGTTTTTCTTCACAAAACGATTCAAAGTATTCATCTTACGCATTACCTCATTCCATTCTTTCATAGGATATAATTCTAAACATGGTTGAAAAACAGCTCTCTTAATCACAAAACCTTCTTGTAGGATAGGTGATAATTGCTTTTTGAAAGCTGATGAAACCATCAATCTTCCTTTAGCATCTGCTTTACATTCATATGTACCTATTAAATTTACCAATAGACTTAATTTACGTTAGAGTCAAAAATAAAAATTATTTACCACTTTTTACCACTTTTTACCACTTTGTTAATAAATTTTAATTTTTATCATTTTTTTTGAGCTATTGGTAAGCTAAAAAATGAATGTTACTGAGTTTTTAAATCAAGGTGTTTCTCATAAAAAAGAACTACATTTGTTGCTAAGCCCAACCAAAAAAGAATGACTGAAAGCTTAAAAACTGAAGAAGGATTTACATATGCAGAAGCTGGAGAAGGAAGACCTATAATCGTACTTCATGGATTGATGGGAGCATTGAGTAATTTCGAAAAAACCTTTCAGTATTTTTCAGTAAGAGGTTACAGAGTTTTAATTCCTCAGCTACCCTTATATACACTACCCTTAGGGAAAACTAATGTAAAAAATCTAGCTAAGTTTATTCATGAATTTATTGTGTTTAAAGGCTTAAAAAACGCCACTCTTTTAGGAAATTCTTTAGGGGGGCATATTGCTCTTTATCACACAAAACATTACCCTGAAGATGTTCACTCTTTAGTTCTCACTGGAAGCTCCGGATTGTACGAAAAAGCAATGGGAGATAGTTACCCAAAAAGAGGTAATTATGAATATATAGAGCAGAAGACTAAGGATGTCTTTTATAATCCAGCTATTGCCACAAAAGAGCTAGTTGATCAAATTTATGAAATTGTTAACAACCGTGTTACTGTCCTGAAAACATTGGCAATTGCTAAAAGCGCCATTAGACATAATATGTCTGCAGACTTACCCAAAATAAATCAACCAACATGCTTGATCTGGGGAAAACAAGACAATGTTACTCCTCCAGAAGTAGCCAACGATTTTCATAAATTACTACCTGATTCTGATTTATTTTGGATTGATAACTGTGGCCACGCTGCAATGATGGAAACTCCAGCTGAATTCAATCAAATTTTAGAAAATTGGTTTACCTCTAGAAATATTTGATTCATGAAAATTAAATCTGCAGAGTTTATAATGAGTAACAGTAATGTTACAAAAGCTCCGAAAGACAGAATTCCAGAATACGCTTTTATTGGAAGATCTAATGTAGGCAAGTCTTCATTGATTAATATGTTAATGGGGCGTAAAGATTTAGCAAAAATATCAGGGAAACCAGGAAAAACCCAACTCATTAATCATTTTAAAATAAATGACGAATGGTTTTTAGTTGATCTACCAGGTTACGGCTATGCCAAAATTTCTAAAAAGAAAAGAACGATTTTTCAATATTTTATTGAAAATTACTTTAAAGAAAGAGAGCAACTTGTTTGCACATTTATTTTAATTGATAGCAGACATGATCCTCAAAAAATAGATTTAAAATTCATGAACTTTTTAGGAGAAAATAAAATTCCATTTTGTATTGTTTTTACAAAGGCAGATAAACTGGCTAGCTCAAAGTTAAATAAACAAATTGTCTCTTACAAAAAGAAATTATTGAACAATTGGGAAACACTTCCCACCTCTTTTATTACTTCATCTTCAACAGGCCTTGGTAGGGACGAGTTTTTAGATTTCATCACTAAAGTAAATGAAAGTGTTGCTGATAATTTTAAATAAGTATGCATTCTACAAAAGATAATTTAGATGTTCTTTTTGAAGACAATCATCTCATGATTATCAATAAAAAATCTGGTGATATTGTTCAAGGTGATAAAACTGGAGACAAACCTTTAAGTGATGTTGTAAAAGAATACATTAAAGAAAAATACAACAAACCAGGTGAGGTGTTTTTAGGAGTAGTTCACAGATTAGATAGGCCTACTTCTGGAATTATTGTTTTTGCAAGAACTTCTAAAGCCCTGGAAAGGCTCAATAAAATGCTTCGTGAAAGAATGGTTTCAAAAACATATTGGGCAGTTGTAAAAAATAATCCAAAAAAAGAAAGAGACAGCTTAATTAACTTTCTTAAAAAGAATCCCAAAAATAATAAATCAACTGTTTTTACAAAAGAAAATGAGGGAAGTAAAAAAGCTATTTTACATTATTCTGTAGTTAAAAAATTAGATAATTATTCTCTTTTAGAAATTGATTTAGAAACAGGAAGACACCATCAAATAAGAGCACAACTGTCTTTTATAGGAAGTCCTATTAAAGGAGATTTAAAATATGGTGCATCTAGAAGCAATAAAGATGGTAGTATTCATTTACATGCTAGAAAAATCACTTTTACCCATCCAGTAAGCAAAGAAAATATTTCACTCCTTGCTCCAATTCCAAATGAAGTAATCTGGAACGCTTGTCTATAATTTTTGTATATTTAGACAAATTATTCGTTTCGTGAAAAACCTCAAGTATCTTTCAATTCTATTATTATCAATTAGTGGTTTTTCAAAAAGTTTTTCATCATTCGTTCCTGCTATTTGGTTTAGAGCATTGAAAAAAATTAACAACTGTAAACTATGCTATTATGAGTACTAGAAGAAAATTTATTAAGAAAACATTAGTTGGTTCTGCCGCATTTTTTATTGTACCAAGACACGTTCTAGGGCGTGGCTATGTTGCTCCAAGTGATAAATTAGGTATTGCTGCTATTGGTATTGGAGGAAGAGGAACTGGCAACCTTACTAATAGTTTTGCATCAAATGGAGCTGCTATTGTTGCACTCTGTGATGTAGATGATAGGAGAGCCAAACCGATGAGAGAACAATTTTCCAAAGTGCCTTATTATAGAGATTATCGTGAAATGCTAGAAAAAAAACACAAAGATATTGATGCCGTGATTGTAAGTTCTGCAGATCATATGCATTATTCGCAGTGCATGGCAGCAATGGACCTGGGCAAGCATATGTATATAGAAAAACCTTTAACGCATGATATTTGGGAAGCAAGAAAGCTTACCGAAATGGCAGAGAATAAGAGACTAGTAACACAAATGGGAAATCAGGGCGCTAGTGGAGACGGAACTAGATGGATTGATGCGGTTATTAAAGAAGGAGTAATTGGTGATGTAAAACAAGTTCATGTATGGACTAATAGACCTGTTTGGCCACAAGGAATACCTGTTCCTAAAGACACCATGCCTGTTCCTAAAGAGATTGATTGGAACTTATGGCTAGGGACTGCTCCATGGAGAGATTACCATGAAGCCTTTATGCCAACTCGCTGGAGAGGATATTGGGATTATGGTACAGGTGCTCTTGGAGACATGGGGTGTCATTTAATTGATGTTCCTTATAGAGCATTAAAGTTAGGCTACCCAAGCTCTGTAGAATGTAGTGTTACGAATACATATCAAGATTTTTTTAAAGAAGTTGTCTACAAAGACACCCCTCCTTCATCCTCAGTTATTCATTTAGAATTCCCAAAAAGAGGAGAGATGCCTGCTGTTGAACTACATTGGTATGATGGAGGTATAGAACCTGAAAGGCCAGAAATTTTGAGTGCAAATGAATCATATGGTGATTCAGGAGGAGGAGTCATTATGGAAGGCTCTAAAGGAGTTTTAACATGTGGAACTTACGGATCGAATCCTAAAGTATATTTAAATGATGGATCAAAATTCACCCAACCAAAACAGATAGCTCCTCTAGTAGAAAATGGAATGGCAGGTCATCAAGCTCAATGGGTTAATGCTTGTAAAGAAGGATATGGCGCATATACAAGCTCTCCTCTATCACAAGCAGGTCCATTAACTGAGACCGTTTTAATGGGTAATCTAGCCATTCGATCTGCATTCATTAATGAGAAAATAGAAAATAGATACCAATTCCCTGGTAGAAGAAAAAAACTTCTTTGGGATGGAGAAAACATGAACATTACCAATTTTGAGATGGCCAATCAGTTCATTAAAAGAGACTACAGAACAGGCTGGTAAACAAACTTATAATATATGCAACAAAAAACAGTAGAGGAAGCGATCCACTATCGCCGTTCCGTTCGTATCTATGACTCTAAAAAAAGCATAAATACTGCAATTGTGAAAAAATGTATCCAACAAGCTTCACTTGCACCAAACAGTAGTAATATGCAACTTTGGGAATTCTATCATATTACATCTAAAGAAACTATTCAAAAAATAGTCCCATTGTGTTTTAACCAAAATGCAGCAAAAACAGCGCAAGAGTTGGTGGTTTTTGTGACTCGTAAAGATCTATGGAAAAAAAGAATGAAGTCAAATTTAAAAATGATTGATGCTATTTTTCCGTCAAAACCGAAATCCAAACAAAGTAGTAGAGAAAAGGTAAGTAGAAATTACTATGGTAAATTAATTCCTTTTGCCTACGCTGATTTTTTAGGACTTTTTGGATTTTTAAAATATCTAATGATTATTGTAATCGGACTTTTTAAACCCATTTTTAGAGAAGTTAGAAATAGTGATATGAGAGTTGTTGCTCATAAAACCTGTGCCTTAGCAGCCGAAAATTTTATGCTAAGTATGTCCGCTGAAGGGTATGACACCTGCCCAATGGAAGGTTCAGATACATGGCGAATAAAGAGAGTTTTAGAATTACCTCATGGTGCAGAAATTAACATGATTGTTTCTTGCGGAATTAGAAAACCAGAGGGTGTTTATGGGGAACGTTTTAGAATTCCTTTTGAGGAAGTATATAAACACATTTAAAAAAAATATTAATTACTTTTTCTTAAAAATTAACATATTCTCAGAACCTTCAATATCTTCTTTGTTTAATATTGTTTTTACAAATTCACCATTCACATATTTTTGTGCCTGATCTTTGTAATGCTTACTAAAGATATTTCCTGATTGCCCTGTTGGTAAAATACTTACACTATTTTCTATGTCAGAGAAATCAATAACTCTACGAGTAGATGGACCTGCAAACACTTTATAAATACCTGTTTCATTTAACGTAAATAACTGATTATTTATTACTTCATTTCCACCGTCCAAAGAAAACGGACCAACATTAAATATCTTTCGTAAGGTTTCACCTCCTGCAGCTAGTGCATGACCGTGCTCAAGAGAGATTACCCTACTCCAAGACCACGAAGAAACATTGTCTCCTAATTGATTTTCTAAAAATGAAATAGCATTTTTAAATGACCTCTGAACAATATCAAATTTTCTTTCTTTAAATTCTGTAGTAACATCATCAAACCATATTGAAGTAGCTTTGTTAGCCTGAACAGCAATCATTTTTTTCATCAAAGGAGTTTCCATAAACTGTGGAAAACTTTCCCCCAATTCATCTTTAAAAGTCCCTGCTAAAAACTCATATAAAAATCGGTTGTATATAGTTGGAGAAGTAAACTCTTTTCTATATTCTCCATTCCATTCATTTAAACTCTTTAATGCTTCCTGTTCATTTTTTGTAAAGTTTTCAGTTTTTAGAGTAGCTACTAAATTGATAATCACCTCAGGTACAACAGCAGAAGTAACATCAAAAATCATTTGTTGAACATCTTCTTGAGTCCAATCATTTTTCACTTCTAATAACTGCTCAATTCTTTGCCCTCTGTCTTCTGGTAAATAATATCCTGGATATAAAATTCCGGCAATAGTATCTGGTTGGTTATTTGAAGAATACACATAATTACTAGTCGGATTAAATGCTTGTGGATTGTCTTCAAAATCTATGTACGTTAAAATTTCATCTTTTCCTGATGATCCATCTAAGTATAGTTTTGTATTGATTGAGTCTCTATACTTATATAGTTTTCCTGTAGCTATCCAAGCAATATTGTCTTTCGCATCTCCATACATCATATTCAATCCTGGAGCATGTAATAATTTAGCACCTTCTTTAAAATCGTTGAACGATTTTGAGTGTGATATTTGATAGCCAACATCTAAAATATGAATGTCTGTTTTTTTATAGATCCATTGCATAGCTATAGGTCTTTCATCATCAATATGCTTCAATAAATTATTCACAATAGGACCATGTATACTTGTTTTTACAGTAAAAGTAGTATCTGGCGCATCTTTTATTTTAATTGTTTTTTGTATTGTTTTGTAAGTAGAGAATCCCTCTGGAGTTTTATATTCGTTAGAGTTTTCTGGATTATTTTTTTCAACATAAAAATCAATATCATCATTCTCAAACATAGTTAAACCGTAGGCATAATCTCTATTGTGTCCTAGAAGAGGAAAGGGTGTTAACGCCAAGTTATACCCGTACATTTCATAATTTGGAGTTCTTATATGAGACTGATACCAAACCGAAGGTTGAGAAAACCCAATATGAGGATCATTGGCAAAGATGACTTTTCCATTCTTCGTTTTATCGGCAGCAATGACCCAAGAGTTACTTCCAATGAAAGGAGAAATAGGTAATTGCTCGAAAATAGTAGTCATTGCTTTTGCAAAAGAGGCTTTGACTATTTGGTTTTTTTCGCTTTTTAAAATAGCAGTATTTGAATTAATAGGGATCTCTAATTCAGTTAGATATTCATCTCCTAATTTTTCTTTTATTTCCTGTAATAATGGGTCCGTTTTTTGAGCAATAGCAAAACTAAAAGACATATATCCAAATACATTATAGACATCATTAACTGTGAATTTTGTTTTTTCAAGACCTATCAAATTATACTCAATTGGCGTTGCTCCTTCATCAATAAATTGATTTATACCGTCTAAATATGCCACAGTAAATTTATAAGCTTTAGAGTTTATATCGATTTTTGCAATTGATTCATTTGCATCTTCTACCAATCCTAAACCTGCAAAAAAGATATCAGTCTCTATTAATTTGTCACCAAATATTTCGGACAGTCTTCCAGGAGCAATTCTTCTAATAAGCTCCATTTGCCATAACCTATCTTGAGCATGAACATATCCTAAAGCAGTATAGGCGTCTTTTTGATTTAGAGCATTAATATGTGGCACACCGTTGACATCAAAATAAACAGTCACATCTTCTGCAATATTAGCTAAGGACAATTCCCCATCATACTTAGGATATAAAGACCTTGAATACAACCAAGCTACAACCAAAAACAAGCCACATATTGTGAGTGTTATTTTTATAATTTTTAAGAAAAAATTCATTCTGATAAATTTAATTTTCGCCAAAGGTAACAGATTTAAATTGTATTTTTGAACCCTATAAAATCGTCTCTATGAAAAAAATTCAAATGGTTGACTTAAAAAGTCAATATGAAAAAATTCAAACAGAAGTTGATGCTGCTGTATTAGATGTAATACGCTCTACTCAATACATTAATGGTCCGGAAGTAAAGGGTTTTCAGAAAGAATTAGAAGGATATCTAAACGTTAAACACGTCATTCCTTGTGCTAATGGAACTGATGCTTTACAAATTGCAATGATGGCTTTAGATCTGAAGCCTGGAGATGAAGTAATTACTTCAAATTTTACTTATGTTGCTACAGCAGAAGTGATAGCCCTATTAAAATTAACGCCTGTTTTGGTTGATGTTTATCCAGATACTTTTGATATTGACATCGAGGCAATGAAAAAAGCTATTACCCCAAAAACAAAAGCGATAGTTCCCGTACATTTATTTGGACAAGCAACTAATATGGAAGCTTTGATGGAGATAGCAAAAAAAAATAGTTTATATGTAATAGAAGATACAGCACAAGCAATTGGTTGTGATTATCTTTTTAAAGATGGTTCGAAACAAAAAGTTGGTACTATTGGTACTATTGGTTGTACTTCTTTTTTCCCGTCAAAAAACTTAGGTTGCTATGGTGATGGTGGTGCTATTTTTACAAATGATGATGAACTAGCAATAAAACTAAGACAAACGGCTAACCATGGACAATCTAGGCGATATATCCATGATAGAGTTGGTGTAAATTCTCGTTTAGACTCAATACAAGCAGCTATTCTACGAATTAAATTACGCCATCTAGACATGTATTCTGTTGAAAGAAATAAAGTTGCAAAATATTATGACAATGCTTTTGGAGGTAATAAAAAAGTAAAAACCCCAAAAAGAGTTACATATTCAAACCATGTTTTTCATCAATATACATTACAATTAAACGATGTTAACAGAGATGAAATAATAGCTTTTCTTCTTGAAAAAGAGGTTCCTGCTATGATTTATTATCCAATACCCTTACACATGCAAGATGCGTATACTGATTCTAGATACAAAAAAGAAGATTTTCCAGTGACGGAAAAACTTTGTGACACTGTAATTTCTTTACCTATGCAAACAGAGTTATCTGAAGATCAACTAAAATATATCACGGATTCGGTTTTAGAATTCTTAAACAAATAGTGTTTTTAATTATTTATCAAAAACTCTTTTATGAAAAAAATACTTGTAACAGGTGGCTTAGGCTTTATAGGGTCTCATACCGTAGTTGAACTACAACAATCAGGTTATGAAGTTGTTATTATAGACAATTTATACAATTCAAAAATTGAAGTTTTAGATAGCATTATTTCAATTACTGGAATAAAGCCAACATATTTTAATATTGATTTACGCGATAAAATATCTGTTGAAGATTTTTTCAATAATAATAAAGTAGATGGTATTATTCATTTTGCTGCATCTAAGGCTGTAGGGGAAAGTGTAAATAACCCATTGTTATACTACGAAAACAATATTAGCACTTTAGTTTATCTCTTACTAGAGATAAAAAAACATCAATTATCTAATTTTATTTTTAGTTCTTCATGCACCGTTTATGGTCAAGCAGATGAGTTACCTATTACCGAGAATGCTCCTATAAAACCTGCAGAATCTCCTTACGGAAACACCAAGCAAATTGGTGAAGAAATCATTAGAGAAAGTTGTAAAGCAAACAAATTAAAAGCTATTGCTCTAAGGTATTTCAATCCAATTGGAGCACATGAAACAGCTATTATTGGTGAGTTACCGCTAGGAGTTCCTCAAAATTTAATTCCTTTTGTAACCCAAACTGCTGCAGGTATTAGAAAAGAATTATCTGTTTTTGGAGATGACTACCCTACTAATGATGGAACAGCTGTTCGTGACTATATTCATGTTGTAGATTTGGCAAAAGCACATATTGCTGCTCTCGAAAGATTGATGGAAGGCAAGAATAAAAAAGAGTTTGAAGTCTTCAATGTCGGGACAGGAAAAGGAAGTTCTGTTTTAGAAGTCATAAAAGCTTTTGAAAAGATTTCTAACACAAAACTAAACTATAACATAGTTGGCAGAAGAGAGGGAGACATTACCTCTGCCTATGCAGATACTACTTTGGCTAAGGTTGAATTGGGTTGGGAAACTGAAAAGACACTAGAAGAATCTTTATTAGCAGCTTGGAACTGGCAACAAAAACAATAAAATAAAATAAAAAAATTAATTATTAAAATTAGCCACACTTGCCGTCACATTTCTATCTATTTTACGCATCAACCCTTGTAAAACTTTACCTGGTCCAACTTCAATAAATTCTGTTCCACCGTCAGCAATCATCGATTTAATAGATTGTGACCACTTTACAGGAGCAGTTAATTGTTTCATTAAATTATCTTTTATTTCAGCGGCTGATATGACTGCTTTTGCAGGAACATTTTGATATACTGGACAACCTGGATCGTTAAAATTTGTTGCCTCAATTGCTGCAGCTAACTCTTCTCTCGCAGGCTCCATCATTGGAGAATGAAAAGCACCTCCAACGGGCAAAATCAAAGCTCTTCTTGCTCCTTTTTGTGTTAATAATTTACAGGCTTTTTCAATCGCTGAAACTTCACCTGAAATCACCAATTGACCAGGGCAATTATAATTTGCTGCCACCACTACTCCATCAATATCATCACAGGTTTGTTCAACAACTCTATCCTCTAGCCCTAAAACTGCAGCCATAGTTGAGGGTGTAATTTCACATGCTTTTTGCATGGCTAATGCGCGTTTAGAAACTAATTGGAGTCCATCTTTAAAAGATAAAACACCTGCAGCTACTAAAGCAGAAATTTCACCTAAAGAATGTCCAGCAACCATTTCTGGCTGAAAAGAATCTCCTAGTACTTTTGCTAAGATTACCGAATGTAAAAAAATAGCTGGCTGAGTTACATTGGTTTGTTTTAATTCTTCTGTGGTGCCTTCAAACATAACATCTGTAATACAAAATCCTAAAATTTCATTTGCATTTTCAAAAAGTTTATGAGCCAAAGGAGAGTTTTTATATAAATCTAAACCCATTCCGGTAAATTGTGCTCCTTGACCAGGGAAAATATATGCTTTCATATAAATTTAATTTCTTTAATTGTAGCTGCAAAAATAGGGATTTCTTATCTGATTACGAAGTCTTTTGGGAGACCTGAAAAAATCTCTTTAATTAGTTTTGATGACTGAGGTTTGTAATGATAAATAATTAGTAATTTCGTTGATATGAAAGCACAAAAAAAATCTCAAGCACAAATTATCTATCTTATTTTAGCTGGTCTTTTTATTGCTTCATTAGTAACTTCTAATTTAATTTTTCAAAAATTCTTTTATTGGTATCCTATAAATAGTGAAGTATTTGGGGTTAAGTTGTTTGAAGTCTCTGTTGGTTTATTACCCTATCCTATTACTTTTTTAATTACTGATATTTTATCAGAGCTTTACGGGAAAAAGAAAGCAAATCATGTAGTTATTGCTGGAATTTTTGCTTCTTTCTTTTCTTTAGGGATTATTTATATATCTAAAGAAGTTCCTGCCACTTCTTGGTCAATCATAAATGACACAATTTTTATTGAAGTATTTGGCGCTGCTCCATTAGCCGTTTTAGCCTCCATGATGGCGTATTTATTTGCACAGTTTATAGACATAAGAGTCTATCATTTTTGGAAAAATTTCACCAAAGGAAAACACCTTTGGTTGCGTAATAATTTCTCTACATTTTCTTCTCAAATTATTGATACGCTTACAGTATTATTGCTCTTGTGTTCATTTGATATTATTGTTTGGGATAAATTCTTAGGATTATTAATTAGTGGAGTTATTTTCAAAATGATGATAGCAGCTCTAGACACCCCTGTTTTATATGCTGTAGTCTTTTTCTTTAGAAAACATTTTGGTTTAAAAATGGGAGAAGAAATAGAAATTTAAGAATCTATATTTTTTATTTGTAATCTATCAAAAAAACTAACGTCTGAATTATTATATTGAGTCAATGAAGAAAATCAGTACAGTCATATTAATGCTAAGCTTTGCAGCTATTCAAGCTCAAACTTCTATTTTTAATACCTTATTGCAGACCAACGTTGATACAAAAGGAAAAGTTAATTATATATCATTAAAAAATAACGAAGCTCTATTAGATAATTATTTAATCTATTTAAATAATACAATTCCAACTAAAGAGTGGTCTTTAAATAAACAAAAAGCTTTTTGGATTAATGCATATAACTCATATACTATCAAAATTATTCTAAACAACTATCCGTTAAAAAGTATTACCAATATTGAGAATGATGGAAGAACAGCTTGGAAAACACCTTTTGTTAAGGTTGGTGAAAAGACCTATACACTGGATTACATAGAACACGAAATCTTACGGAAAAAATTTAATGATCCTAGGATTCATGTTGGTATTAATTGCGCTTCTGTCTCTTGTCCTAAATTAGGAAATATTGCTTTTACAGAAGACAACGTAGAAGCTAGTCTAGAAAATTTAATGAAAGAATTTATTAATGATGTCGCTAAAAATAAAATCAGTGAGGGGAAAGTAGAGGTTTCAGAAATCTTCAAATGGTTTAAAACTGATTTTACCACAGATGGGTCTATGATAGATTATATTAAGAAGTATTCTGATGTTAAAATCAGTAAGAAAGCAAAGATAAAATACTTACCTTACAACTGGAATTTGAACGAAAAATAAACCATTGTCAATTTAATTTTTTAAACTGACTATAAAAATAAAAATATGTCAAAAATATATTATGATCCTGCCGATTTAAGAAAATTTGGCAATATTACAGAATGGAACGAAGAGCTTGGTAATAAGTTTTTTGACTACTATGGTAAAGTCTTTGAAGAAGGGGCTCTGACTGCTCGCGAAAAATCATTAATTGCATTAGCTGTAGCGCATACAGAGCAATGTCCATATTGTATTGATGCTTATACAAAAGACGGGTTACAAAGAGGTATTACAAAAGAAGAAATGATAGAGGCTGTTCATGTAGGTGCGGCAATTAAAAGTGGGGCTACCTTGGTTCATGGAGTTCAAATGATGAACAAAGTTAATAAGCTAGAGATGTAAGTAGGCTGTTAATTTTGCAAAGAAAAGTTTCATAGATCGCTTAACTTTTGCTAGTTGAAGAGTCCTATAAATTAAACTAAAGAAGTTAAAATAAATTTAGCTTCAAAAACGAGATACTGAATCAAATTCAGCATGAAAAAATCACTTTTAGCTAGAAATAATGATCTAGCCAATACAGATCGTCAACTAGAAATTTTATCCAACGGGATTTTTGCTGATGGAAAATTACCAACGTTTGCATCTAAGATAAAAGAAACAAATCAGCTTCCATTACGTCCAAAGAAATTAGAGATTTTACAAATAAATCTTGGATACATGTGCAATCAAGTTTGTGCACATTGTCATGTTGATGCTGGTCCAGATCGTAAAGAAATTATGACGACTGAAACAATGCAAGAATGTTTAGATGTGATCAAAAACACTGAGGCACACACCTTAGATTTAACAGGTGGAGCACCAGAAATGAACCCTAACTTTAGATGGTTCGTAGAAGAAACATCTAAAGCAGGAATCAAAGATTTTATTGTTCGCTCTAACTTAACTATAATCAGAGCCAATAAAAAATATCACGATTTACCTGCATTCTTTAAGAAACATAATGTACATGTAATAAGTTCTATGCCGCATTGGACTCGAGGAAAAACTGACAAACAGCGTGGTAATGGAGTTTTTGATAAATCTATCAAAGCTTTACAAGAATTAAATGCGGTTGGTTATGGAATTCCTGGAAGTGATTTAAAACTAGATTTAGTCTACAATCCTTCTGGAGCTTTTTTACCCGGAGATCAAATAGCCTTAGAGAATGATTTTAAAAAAGCTTTAAAAAGTGAATTTAATATTGACTTTCATAGTTTATTTGCTATTACCAATTTACCCATTAGTAGATTTTTAGATTATTTAATCGCTTCAGAGAATTATGAAGATTATATGATTGCTTTAGTTGAGACCTATAACCCTGCAGCAGTAAAAAACGTGATGTGCACCAATACACTTTCCGTAAGTTGGGATGGTTGGTTATACGATTGCGATTTTAATCAAATGCTGAATTTAAAAGTAGCTAGTAAAGTGCAACACATCTCAGAGTATAATGAAGAGTTGTTACAAAATAGAAATATTATTATCAATCAACATTGTTATGGCTGTACTGCTGGATCAGGAAGTAGTTGTCAAGGTGTAGTTGCTTAATCATGAACAATAAAAACATCCTTATTATTTTCACTCGAAATCCTATCTTGGGAAAAGTAAAAACTCGTTTGGCAAAATCTGTAGGTAATCAAACTGCATTGGATATTTATCTATTTTTATTAAATAAAACCAAAGAAGTAACTAAAAATTTACACTGCGATAAAGTAATTTTCTATTCTGAAGAAATTATGAAAAATGACCTTTGGAATAAAACTATCTATAAAAAAGAAGTTCAATTTGGAGATGACTTAGGAGCAAAAATGAAGAATGCTTTTAAAACATTTTTTGAAAATAAGTATGAAAAAGTAGTATTAATTGGTAGTGATTTGTTTGATTTAGAAGCCTCTCTCATATACGAAGCTTTTGAAAAATTAGAAAAAAATGAGGTTGTTATTGGTCCAGCTTTAGATGGTGGTTATTATTTATTAGGATTGAAAAACATACACCCAAAAATTTTTCAAAATAAAAACTGGGGATCATCGTCTGTAAGAAGAGATACTTTGAAAAATTTAGAAAAAGTTGATGTACATTTGTTGACAACGTTGAATGATATAGATGTAATTGAAGACATAGAGCATCACCCTGCTTTTACTAAATTCTTATCAATCTAAGAAGACCTCAAGGCTCAGATAATAAAACCTTAAATTAAGTTCAACATCAGAAAATTGAACATCCATGAAAAAACAACAACTACAAGAAACAAATGATTTCTTAGTTTCTAAAGGATTTAAAAATCCAGCAATAGGAATCGTTTTAGGAACTGGTTTACATCAGTTAATTCATGAAATTGATATTGAGCAAGAGGTTGCTTATTCAGACATTCCGCATTTCCCAAAAGCTACCGTTGAATTTCACTCAGGAAAATTAGTTTATGGAACTCTTTCAGGAAAAAAAGTGATTGTTATGTCTGGTAGATTTCATCTATATGAAGGATACAATCATTGGGAAGTAACTTACGGGATCAGAACAATGCATAACCTAGGAATTACTTGCTTGTTAATTTCTAATGCAGCTGGAGCTATTAATCTTTCTTATAAAAAAGGAGATTTAATGTTGATTGATGATCATCTAAATTTACAAGGAGATTCTCCTCTAGCATTTGCTGAAGTTGGTGAGTTTGGTGAACGTTTTGCAGACATGCTAGCTCCATATTCAAAAAAAATTAATAATTCTTTGAAATCAATCGCACAAAAAAACGACATACAGTTACATGAAGGAGTTTATGCCGGTGTTTTTGGACCACAATTAGAAACTAGAGCAGAATATAGAATGTTACAAATTTTAGAAGTTGATGCCGTAGGAATGAGTACAGTTCCAGAAGTAATTGTTGCCAAGCATTTAAATATACCTTGTGCCGCAATATCAGTAGTAACTGATGAATGCGATCCAAAAAATTTATCCCCTGTTAATATTCAGGAAATTATCAGAATTGCTGGGGAAACAGAACCAAAAATGATCATCTTATTTAAAGAATTAATAAAGCATTTATGAGTTATTTAGAGACTACACATAACGTCTACAAAGAAGCAGCAATTACACCAGATATTGGCTTATGTTGCACAACAAATCCTATTTGGGAGTTGCCAGGATTAAAAATCCCAAAAATTATGCAAGAGATGAACTATGGTTGCGGTTCTACTGTGCATGCTCGAGATTTAACTAACAACCCAAAAATGTTGTACGTTGGTGTTGGTGGTGGAATGGAATTATTACAATTCGCTTATTTCAATCGTCAAAAAGGAGGTGTGATTGGTCTAGATGTTGTCGATGAAATGCTAGAAGCATCTCGCAAGAATTTTATGCATGCTGAAGAAATGAATCCTTGGTTTAAAAGTGATTTTGTAGACCTTCGTAAGGGAGATGCTATGAAGTTACCAGTAGATGATAACTCTATAGATGTTGCAGCTCAAAATTGCTTATTCAACATCTTTAAATCAGATGACTTAAGGAAAGCTATTGAGGAAATGCATCGTGTCTTGAAACCTCATGGCCGTTTGGTGATGAGTGACCCTACCTGCGAACAAAGAATGAATGATGAATTGCGTAATGATGATCGATTACGTGCATTGTGTTTGAGTGGAAGTTTGCCAATTAACGAGTATGTAAAAGCCTTAACCGATGCGGGTTTTGGAACTATAGAAATTAGAGCTCGTAAGCCTTACAGAATTTTAGATCCAAAGAGTTATCCTACAGACGAATTAATCTATATTGAGTCTATTGAAGTTGCTGCAATTAAAGATCCAATGCCAGAAGATGGTCCTTGTATTTTTACGGGAAAAGCAGCAATATATTATGGTGAAGAAGATTTTTTTGATGATAGAGCTGGTCATACCTTATTAAAAAATCAACCTTTAGCAATTTGTGATAAAACAGCCAAAGCACTAACAGCGTTAGGTAGAAATGATATTTTCTTTTCTCCCTCTACGTTTCATTACGATGGTGGTGGATGTTGTTGAAAATTTAATTAAATACATAGTATCTAACTTTAAAATAAAATAAAATGTCTCAAAAAAAACAACCAAACCTCATAAAGTGGGGTTTAAAATATTCATTAAGTGCAGCTTTAGCTGGAATACTTTGTTGTGTAGCCCCTGCTGTATTATTTATGTTTGGTATTATGGGTGGTGTTTATGCTATTTCTTTTGCTGATTTTTTCTATGACAATGATGGAAGTTCTGGTATTGGTTCTTTCGTACTAAAAGCGATAGCTTTGTGTATTGGAATTTATGGGATTTACTCATTTAGAAAAAAGCAAAATCAATGTTCAATAAACCCTAAAAGAAAGCGCAATAATTTAATCATATTAACCTTTACTATCCTCATTTTAGGTGTTGGACTATTTTTTACTTTAGAAAAGTGGTCTTCATGGTATTTTGATAAATATATTGTTCCAGAACAACAAAAAGAGTTGAAAATCACACCTTAAATTAAAAAAAACTAGATTATTTCAATAATAAACTAACATCATTTGAAAAAAGAAAACTAAAAATAAGTTTTCAGTATTACGGTTCTTGCCAATTAAAAGAATTTATAAAAACATGAATAAATATATAGATATTTTACTAAGTTCTTTTTCTGGCTACTATAATTATTTATTAAAAGAGATTCTGAATCCACATTGGAGTAATTATTTCTATTGGCTTATTGCAATTTCATTGTTCTTTTGGTGTTTAGAAATTTTTATGCCTTGGCGCAAAAATCAAGAGAAATTTAGAAAAGATTTTTGGTTAGATGGTTTCTATATGTTTTTTAATTTTTTCTTGTTTTCTTTAATTGTTTACAATGCCATTTCTAATGTTGCTGTTGAATTTTTTAATGATGGATTGCTGTCAATTGGCATAGATAACCTTGCCTTTTTTAAAATAGAAAATCTCCCTTACTGGAGTCAGTTGTTCATTCTATTTCTTATACGAGACTTTATTCAATATTTTATACATAGATTATTACATCGAATTCCTTTTTTATGGAATTTTCATAAAGTACATCACTCAGTAAAAGAAATGGGTTTTGCAGCTCATCTAAGATACCATTGGATGGAAACAGTAGTCTATAGAACCTTAGAATATATACCGTTAGCTTTTATTGGTTTTGGAATTGATGATTTTATTTTAGTTCATTTATTTACCTTATCGATGGGGCATTTCAACCATAGTAATATTTCTATTCCTTTAGGGATCTTTAAATATATTTTTAACAATCCTCAAATGCATATTTGGCATCATGGAAAGAAAGTGCCTAATAAATTTGGAATTAATTTTGGTCTGACGTTAAGTATTTGGGATTATATTTTTAAGACTTATTATGTTCCTTCTAGCGGACGAGATATTGAATTAGGATTTGAAAATGATGAGGAATTTCCAAAAGGATTTATAGGACAAGAGTTGTATCC
>CEST01046082.1_pt1 | contig 39717 bp, 33 predicted proteins | sample 326921 | NCBI WGS metagenome assembly CEST01 (sample SAMEA2621509, study PRJEB7988) | marine metagenome | biome: marine biome (ENVO:00000447); feature: surface water layer (ENVO:00002042); material: "saline water (ENVO:00002010), including plankton (ENVO:xxxxxxxx)" | depth 5 m
CTGTTGAGTTTACCAAAATGTATATTAATGTAGGCAGTAACCTATTTTTATTTTAAAGAACGTTACGTTAGCTTGTCTTGCAACAAGTCATTTAGTGCTTTAATTTTATGCACCACTGTTGCTCCACCCTCTACCGTATCAATATTTTTTTGCTCTACTTGTGCTGCAAATTGTAGTGCAGACATTGCAAGAACATCTTGCTTGTCTCTCACTGCATAGCTGTTTTCAAACTTTTTAATCATACTTTCTATCTTCTTAGCGGCTTTACGCAGCCCTTCTTCTTGGTCTGGATGTATTGTTAAAGGGTATACCCTGTCTGCTATAGAAAGTTTTATTTTTAATTGGTTTGACATATTTAATTGCTACTCAGAAAGGTGTGTAATACACTGATCAATTTCCCGAACAAGAGCATTTATTTTGAGTTTTGTATCTCGTTTATATTGGTCGCTGCCAAGCATTGAATTTGCCAATTTTAAAGAATTACATGTTGTTGTTAATTCTGAAATTTCAGAAGAAAACCTGCTGTGCTGTTCTTTTAATGTTTTGACCTCATGTTCCAAACTTGCTTTGTCCTGCTTTAGTTTTGTAAATATGCGCAAGAGTTTGCTAATCTTATTCTCTAGAGAATCAACTTGTTCTATAATAGAACTCATATGTTGGTTATTTCAATACTATACCTACAAAGTTAACCGACCCACTCTAATAAACAAACTCTTTTGCATTAATTTTTGTTTTATTGGAAGACTATCACAATATTTGTGTGATACTTCCCTTTATAGTAGCAAGATTTAATCACATTATGAACATATTACGCATTCTGCTCGTTTTTGTAACTTTTCAATTACAGGCTCAAAACAGTATTCCTCAAAATTATTTTTCTAAGCCACTAGACATCCCCTTGATACTTTCTGGGAGCTTTGGTGAACTTCGTAACAACCATTTTCATAGCGGCCTTGACATTAAAACACAGCAACGAAGTGGGATTCCAATTTACGCGCCTGCAGATGGTTATGTAAGCAGAGTTAAAGTAGGACATTATGGCTTTGGAAAAGCACTTTACATTAAACACCCTAATGGGTACACTACGGTATACGCTCACCTTCAAAAATTTCAAGGAGCAATCCAGCATTATGTAAAAGACAATCAATACAAAAAAGAAAGCTACGAAATTGAGCTATTTCCAGAAGCTTCGTTATTAACAGTAAAAAAGGGAGATATTATTGGATATACTGGTAATTCTGGTAGCAGTGGCGGCCCACACCTTCATTATGAAATACGGGACGGCGCATCTAGGCCAATGAACCCAATGTTGTTTGGCGTGGATATATTAGATACCAAAAATCCAATTATAAATTCGGTATATGCCTATCCAATGAGTGACGACGCTACTGTAAATAAATCTAAAGCTCCTGTGAAACTAAGGTTAATAAAGCAAAAAGATGGCACCTATAAAACAGAGAAGATTTCGGCTTATGGAAAAATTGGTTTTGGAGTATCTACCAATGATCAACAAAATGGAGCCTCAAATAAAAATGGTGTGTACAGTATTAAAACTAGCAATAACGGAAAAAGAAAAATAGACATCGTCTTTGAAAAGTTCTCATTTGACGAAACACGCTACTTAAATAGATATATAGATTATAAAAATTTCAAGACAAATAAATCTCGAGTTCAAAAATTGTTTCGTGAAACAAACAACCCACTAAGTATCATTAAACAAGATGATGACAGAGGGCTTATTACTGTTTTAGACGGATATGCTTCCAACTTCAGCATCTCTATTAAAGATTATAAGGGAAATTTAACCTACATCTCAATACCTGTGCAGGGCAAAAAAGATACTATTACAAGCTCTAAAAAACTAAACCAAGCACTAGAATATGTTCCTTCTGCAACCGCAAGTAGAATTAGTAAAGGCAACTTCAAGGTGTATGTCCCGAAGAATGCCTTGTATGAAGGGGCGTATTTAGACATAAAGACCTCTGGTGATACGCTACACTTTCATCAAGATAATGTGCCGGTACACAAAAACATCTCTATAAGTATGGATATTACCAACTACAAAGGGCTTGATAAAAACAAGTTATATATTGGTAGATTAAACTATACAAAAATACCATACTACACAACTACCAGACGTGAAAACAATACTCTTACAGCTAGAACAAGAACTATGGGCTCTTATGTCCTAGCAATGGATACCGTCTCCCCTACTATAAAAGCGCATAATTTTACAGATGGAAAATGGAATAGCAAAACCAACACTTTAAAAATTAAAATTAAGGATACACACAGCGGTATAAGCAAGTATAGAGCTACTATAAATGGAATCTTTATATTGATGGAATATAATTACAAGAAAGACGTTATAACCTATACTTTTACGGATGAAATAGCTGCTGAAACTCAAAACAATTTAAGATTAATAGTGACTGATAATGTTGGAAATAGCACTACATTTGAGGCTATATTTTTCAGAAAAAAACTTTAATATTCGCTTTTGAAAACACTTACTAAATACCTGTTAATTTTCATAATATTATTTACCACTTCACTCTTAGCTCAAAAAGCGACCGTTCGTGGTGTAATTCTAGATTTGTTTAACCAGCCAATTCCTAGCGTTAATATTACCTATGGAGGTACTGGATCTGTTACAGATCTTTATGGGTATTACCTTATTGAAATTTCAGCCAACCAGGATGTGCAAGTTACCTATAGTCATATTGGTCATAAAAATGTTCAAGCAACGCTAAATCTATCAAACAATGAGGATTTTGAATTTAATCCTGTAATGAAAACAGATATTGAACAAATTGCCACCGTAGTAATATCTGGAAGGGAAAATAAGCGTATCCAAGGAATAACATCACTTAGTCCAGATGCAATTCGAAGAATGCCCTCTGCAATTAGCGGGGTTACTAGTTTGCTAACCTCATTGCCAGGAATAAATAGTAACAATGAACTTAGTACACAATACGCCGTTCGAGGTGGTAACTATGATGAAAACCTAGTATATGTAAATGAAATTGAAGTATACAGACCTTTTTTAATAAGAAGTGGCCAACAAGAAGGGCTAAGTTTTGTAAATGATGAGCTCACCTCTAGTGTTGATTTTTCTTCAGGGGGGTTTCAAGCCAAATTTGGTGATAAATTATCTTCTGTACTAGACATTACGTATCGAAAACCTACAAACCTTGAGGCTAGTCTAGATGCCAGTTTACTTGGTGTGAGTGTCTCTGCTGGTGGCATTTCTAACGATGGAAAGTTTACAAGCCTAGTTGGTTTACGCTACAGAGATAATAGCCTCTTTGTAAATGCAAAAGAGACCCAAACTAATTTTAGGCCTACCTTCTTAGATGGTCAAGCCTATCTCACTTACAAGTTTAGTAATAAATTTGAATTAGGTTTTTTAGGAAACGTAGCAATTAATAAGTACAGCTATGAGCCATTAACAAGACAAACAAACTTTGGAACTCTAGCAGACCCTATAGCATTACTTGTTTTTTATGAAGGACAAGAGGAAGATAAATATGACACCTACTTTGGCGCCTTAAAAGGAACCTACGTAGCTTCTCAAAACTTTACAGCAAAATTTATTGCCTCTATCTACCAAACACAAGAACAAGAATACTTTGATATTTTTGCGCAATACAGGTTAGGAGATGTAGATACCAGTATTGGAGGTGAAACTTTAGGTGATGTTACTTTTAGTGAGGGTATTGGCTCTCAACTTACACACGCTAGAAACAACCTTGATGCGCTTATTATAAATCTAGAACATAAAGGAAATGCAAGTATTGGAGAAAACGAAATTGAGTACGGTATAAAATATACCCATGAAGATATTAGAGACCGAGTACAAGAATATGAAATTATAGATTCTGCTGGATTTTCTATTCGTCCTCCTGTTATTGATTTTGCTAATTTACAGCCCTATGAGCCTTTTACATCTCCAATAGTACCCTATACAGAGATTCGTGCTCAAAATGACGTGCAAATAGATCGTTTAAGTGGCTACGGGCAATGGAGCCGTAGAACTAACATTGGAAGCAGTGACCTTTGGTTAAATGCTGGAGTAAGAGCTCACAACTGGACCGTTAGCGGTAAGGATATTGTAAGTAATACACAAACAGTATTGAGTCCTAGAGCCCAAGTAAGTGTAAAACCAGGTTGGGATATGGACATGCTGTTTAGACTCTCTGGTGGGGTGTATCATCAACCACCTTTTTACAGAGAATTAAGAGATTCGACAGGTACTGTTCGTCCTGCAGTAAAAGCGCAAAAATCAATTCACCTTGTTTTGGGTAACGATTACAGTTTTGATCTTTGGGAAAGACCATTTACTCTCAATAGTGAGGTTTACTATAAAAAGCTAACAGATGTAAACCCATATACCCTAGACAATGTTAGGATACGGTATAGAGCAAGAAATAATGCTGTTGCTTATGCTTACGGGGTTGACCTGCGTTTGGCAGGAGAGTTTGTTCCTGGCACAGAGAGTTGGATTAGCTTAGGGTATTTAAAAACTGAAGAAAATATTGAAGATAGAGGATATATTTTTAGACCAACAGATCAACGTTTAAAAATAGGAATGTTATTCCAAGATTACGTTAAGGTGGTGCCAAATTTAAAAGGGTACTTAAACCTACAATACAACACAGGGCTCCCGGGAGGCTCTCCTAGTTATGCAGATCCTTATAATTTTCAAGAACGATTGCCAGATTACAAAAGAGTAGACTTAGGAGTTCTTTATGTAATTAAAGATCAAGACAGACCAAAAGAAGATGGCATTTTTAAATTATTTAAAGAACTAACTCTTGGCGCAGAAATATTCAACATATTTGATGTGCAAAACTCTATTTCTAATACATTTGTAAGAGATGTGTATACCAAAGTTCAATACTCGATACCTAACTACTTATCTCCAAGAGTTTTTAATCTACGTGTAACCGCCAAATTTTAAAAAATGAACATTGCAAAAAGATTTGGATTTTATGGATTTGGATTCATTATTGGGCTCCTCCTTTTGTTTTTCTTTTTAAATGGAAAAAAAGCAGGGTGTGATTATGGACCTGATGCGCGCACTCTTAAAAATATTAGAATTAAAGAACGTGTTTTTTCAATACAGACTATTAGAGTTTTAAAAGACAATAGTTTAGACACCACAGCAATCTCTACTCTACTCAAAGGTGGAGATGTTATTTTTGGAGAAAGCAATACCAAACTCGATTCCTGCAAAGTATATGCTATAGAAGGTGTTGTTCAAAAAATAAATTTGAAAATGGTCGTTGAAAACTGTAATGAAGTAGCAACAGTTCGATCAGTTATAGTACAATAAAAGCATAGGCAAAACATAGCGTCTAAAAATTATTTTTAAAAGCAACAAATAGTAAAATAAAAAGTAATGCACCCAGAGAACCCACATAGTAAGCCGTATAATTTTGAAACATTAAGTGATTCAAATCCAGATCTAGAAGCGTTTGTGTTTACAAATGATCATCAAAACCAAACTATAGATTTTGCAGATCCACAAGCGGTACTCCAGCTCAACAAGGCGCTACTGCTTCACCATTATGAACTAAGAGATTATACACTTCCTGAGGGATATCTCTGCCCAGCAGTTCCTGGAAGAGCAGACTACCTATGTCATGTAAAGACACTCCTAGATCAACACATAGATGATATTAATGACACCTCAAACTATAGGGTGTTAGATGTTGGGGTTGGTGCTAATTGCATTTATCCAATTATTGGCGCACAACTTTTTAATTGGGAAATGGTAGGTGTTGATATCAACCAAGAATCTATAACTGCAGCAAAAAAAATTGTATCAGCAACAAAGGGTCTTAATAAAAAAATTGAAATCAGGTATCAGGAGAATAACGCAAACATATTTAATAATGCAATTAGAGAGGGTGAGTATTATGATGTCACCATTTGCAACCCACCTTTTCATACCAGTGAAATTGAAGCAAATAAAGGAACCATGCGCAAACTAGCTAATATCTCTGCAGACAAAGGCTATGCCTTTAGACAAGAACTGACGCAGAATTTTGGAGGAAAAGCGAATGAACTTTGGTGCAACGGTGGTGAAGCGCTATTTGTTAAAAGAATGATTAAACAAAGTATTGCTCACAAAGAGCAGGTGGGTATTTTCACTACACTTGTTTCAAACAAAGCACACCTTAACAAACTTTACAAACAACTAGATAAAGCAAAAGCTACTCACAAAACAATTGTTATGGAAATAGGTAATAAACATAGCAGAATGTTAGCCTGGAGCTTTAATCCATCAAAAATGGGGCTTGTTTAATTGTTTTTAAAAAGAACTAAAATTAAATATACTTCATATTCTGAAGCTTTTACCCTAGCAACTAGGGTATTTCAAACCCAAAAAAAAGAACCTTGCCTGAAGATGGAAATAACATTTAAGACAATTGACGTATTACACCTTTCTTCTTGTCTTTTCTTTCTTTAACAAAGTAAGCTCTCTACTTGTTTGTCCAGCCACAGAAGTATTTTCTTCTGCCCTACGAATTAGGTAAGGCATTACATCTTTAACAGGACCAAATGGAATGTATTTAGCTACGTTATACCCTTCAGTGGCTAGATTGTAGCTTATATGATCACTCATACCATATAATTGCCCAAACCATACTCTAGGGTCTTTTCTGCCTATAGCTTTCGTTTTAAGGGCCTCTAATGCCATATAACTGCTCTCTTCATTATGTGTTCCTAGAAATAAGGATATGTCATCTAGATGGTCTAAAATGTACTCCATGACTCCGTTAAAATTATCATCGGTTGCTTGTTTGCTTTCACAAATGGGTGTCGGCAACCCCTTTTCTTGTGCACGGTCATTTTCTTTTTCCATATATGCACCTCTTACAACTTTAAATCCTAATTTGTAACCCCCGGCTCTTGCCTTGGCATGTTGTTGTTTTAAATACTCTAAGCGATCCCAACGGTAGCATTGCAGTGTATTAAATACAATTGCCTTTTCTGTATTGTATTTAACCATCATTGCCTCACACAGATCATCTGCAGCCTCTTGCATCCAAGACTCCTCTCCATCTATTAAAAGTGAAATACCACACGTGTGAGCTGTATTACAAACAGTTTCATATCGCGCTTTTATGCGCTGCCACTCCCCTATTTCATTCTCACTTAAAGTTTCTTTTTCAGTAATTTTTTGCCAAATACTAAAACGTCCAAAACCTGTTGGTTTAAATACAGAAAACGGCATAGCATCTTTATGTTCTGCAAATTTGGTGAGCTCTAACACTTTTTGCATTGTAGCATCAAATTGTGTCTCGTGCTCCTTTCCTTCTACAGAGTAATCAAGCACAGAATACACTCCCGCACGTGTTAGGTTATCGACAACAGCCATACAGTCTTTTTCATTAACTCCACCACAAAAATGGTCAAACACTGTAGAACGAATCAAGCCCTCAACAGGTAGGTTAAGATGTAAAGCTACCTTTGTAGCCGCAGTCCCTATGCGCACTAGAGGCTCTTTAGAAATCATTTTAAATAAAAAATAAGCACGTTCTAATTCAGAATCGCTTTTAAGCTTAAATGCCGTTTGTGTATTGTCAAAAAGGGTGCGTAAAGTCATAGTGCAATATTTCTCTTACAAATATACTTAGTTTTGATGGTCGTTGAAATACAATGCTATAGTTTTGTTATTCTAAATTTAACTAATTTTAGATGTTATAGCGAGTATTAGATTTAGATAAATAATATTTACCTATTATGGAAAAACAGATAGTAAAGCAACGAGGAAGCATATATTGCAATGGAAGTGCATGGGCATCCCTACAAACCGCTATAGACACATTAAAACCTACAAAAATATTTGTACTGGTCGACGCCAATACTCAAGAGCACTGTTTCCCTTCTTTTTTAAGGCTATCTGGTACAAGCACTTTACTAGAAACAATAACCATTGCTGCTGGAGAAGTAAACAAAACAATAGAAACCTGCACACATCTTTGGAATGTATTGGCCAAAAAAGGAGCAGACAGAAATAGTTTACTCATTAACCTTGGTGGCGGGGTTGTAACAGATTTGGGCGGTTTTGTAGCGTCAACATTTAAGAGAGGAATCGAGTTTATAAACATTCCAACCTCATTATTAGCTATGGTAGATGCATCTATAGGTGGTAAAAACGGTGTTGATTTAGGAGTGCTTAAAAATCAAATAGGAGTCATAAACAATCCTCTGTTAGTAGTAATTGACACTTGTTTTTTAAAGACATTGCCCGAAGAAGAAGTTACTTCTGGATATGCAGAAATATTAAAACATGGCCTTATAGATAGTGAAACTTACTGGAACCTAGTACAAGGGTTTGATGTAAATAATATTCAAAGCACTGAAAATATTATTTGGGAATCTATAAAGATAAAAAATAGCATAGTTACTAAAGACCCAAATGAATTAGGCATTAGAAAATTATTAAATTATGGTCATACTCTAGGTCATGCTATTGAATCTTTTTGTTTAGAACAAAAAGACAGAGCCACATTATTACACGGAGAAGCCATTGCTATTGGAATGATTCTAACAACCTTTATATCTAGTGAATTACTAAATTTTGATAACAACAAACAAGCGGCGATAACCCAATTAATTCTCAATCATTTCAAAAAAAGATCCTTTAGCACCCTTGAGATAGACGCCATTATTGGTTTATTACAATTTGATAAAAAAAACAGAGGTGGCGAAGTACTGTTTGTGTTATTAGAAGATTTTGGGGTTTTTAAAATAAACCAAAAAGTCTCTAATGACTTAATCCATAAAGCATTCTTACATTATCAAAATTCTTAAAGGCTATCTGTATATTGCTTAACCTAAGTTCAAAAAAGAAGTTGTGTTCTTTAATAAATTATCATAAAAAAGAAAAAACCCACTAGTATAGTGGGTTTTTTAAATAAGATTGATGTGTTTATAATGATCTAAAAATAGAATGCATTAAGCGTTTCTTGTCATTGATACTCTCCTCTAAAGAAATCATTGTTTCTGTACGGGTAACACCCTCAATATCATCTAACAAATATATAATGTCTTTTGCGTGTGTTGTGCTTTTAGCTCTAATTTTACAGAAAATATTAAACTTTCCTGTAGTAACATGGGCAACGGTTACAAAAGGTATTTCATTTATTCTTTCTAACACAAACTGAGTTTGAGAGGTTTTCTGTAAATAAATACCAACATAGGCAATAAATGAATAGCCTAATTTACTGTAGTCTAAACGCAAAGAAGACCCTGTAATAAAACCAGCTTCCTCCATTTTCTTAACACGCACATGTACGGTTCCTGCTGAGATGCCGTGCTTTTTTGCAATATCTGTAAAAGGAGTTCTAGTATTTTCAATAAGCATATCCAGTATACTTTGATCTGTAGCGTCTAGTTTGTATTTCATAATGTAATAATTTTAGCGCAAATGTACTATATTTAGTAAATAAATTTAAGGTCTCCAATGTTAAATCAACATTAAATTTTGGTTAATATCAAAAATCGTTAAGATTTTTTTATCGAAATCAATATTTTCATGAGAATTCAATAAAATTTTCCCACCCTGTAAATCAAAGCTTTGGTGGCCATAAACAACTAAATCTACCTCTATAGAATCTACATATAGTTCAAATATTATGGTATTACCTTTCAAAACCTCATTGTATTGAAAACAAACCGTCTTTAAAATAGCATCTCTGGAGGTACGTACATTATACAATACAATGTCTTTAAAGTTCTTTTTATTTTCTGGAAGTAAGAAATACTCTTTGTAATCTATAATATCGTTTTGTTTTACATCTTCAGGAGCAAACAATGCAATCAATGCATAAAATACAAAGCAGCGCGTTTGCTCTTTGTTATAATCATTTTTATAATGCCCTGCCTCAATGAGTATAGTAGGTACACCGAGACTCGAGAATGTATCTCCTACACAATTATGATTAAAAGAATCATCAAAACGCCCAATTTGATTTGGACAATGGTCTTGCAAAAAATGAGTCATTTTTAAAATTAAAGCCATGGCTTGTTTTCTAGCTGGCGTTATGGTTTTTAAAACCTCAGCAGCGGGAGCTAAAAATGAAACGGTAGCAGGAAACCCCTCTGCAAGACCAAAAATAGTGCGCTGATCATGCATATTTAAACACATATCTGGCTCTAGGGTATCAAACAGTCTCTTTAACACAACACTTTCTCTTTGAGATAGGTGTTGAGCATCTCTATTTAAATCAACCTTATTTGCGTTTTCACGAGTATACAAGGCAGCCCCGTCTGGATTAAGCATCGGAAGTACATAAAATGTGTGCGTTGCTCTTAGCGACGCGGAATTTTGTTCATTAGAGCTGATAAATTTAAAAAAATCAAATAAAGCTTTTGTGGTAGTACTTTCATTACCATGCATTTGAGACCAAATAAGGACCTTTATAGGACCTTGGCCACAGACAACCTGTGGGATTTCTAAGCCAGTTTGTGTAACACCAGCTACCGAAATATTAAAAACTTCACGGTAAGAATCCAAGATAGGTTCTAGGTGTTTAAGAGTAATATAACGTCCCTCTAAACGGTCTTCAAAATTGTGAGTATACCAAGAAGTAATGTGCATTGTATAAATGTATAAATACAAAAGTAAACAAACCTAAGTTTACATATGTAAACAAATAAAGGCCATTATTTGTTACCTTTTGTCATCAAAAAGAGACACCCTTGTAAGCAAAACGTCAAGAAGATGTAGTATTGTTCTTATATGTTTATATTTCAGCAAGTTAAATTCATTTATATAAAGCTTTTGTTTTATAATTTTCATAGTATAACCTAAATTACTTGCTGTTTCCAATAGTATATTTTACATTTGTAACACTATGTTATTTTAAATTAAGTTACAATGGTAAACACCTCTGGCTTTTCTAAAAGACTTCAAAAAGTCTTGCATTTTTACGGATTGTCGGCTACTTCATTTTCAGAAGAAGTAGCTGTAAACAGGTCTACTATTTCTCATTTGCTTTCTGGTAGAAATAAACCAAGTTTAGAGTTTGTCATGAAAGTGCTTCAAACATATCCCGAAGTAGATTTGTATTGGTTGTTAAATGGAAAAGGCAGCTTCCCTTCCACTTCAAAAAAAACAAACATAATTACAAATCCTCAAGACTCATTAAAAAACCAGTCAAAGACTTCTTTAGAAAAAGATACTGCCCGAACTTCTATTTCAGAAAACAGCGTATTTGATAAAATTTCAGAAAAAAAAACAAATACACCAGCTATAGAGCGTATAGTTGTTTTTTATCAAGATGGCACCTTTAAGGAATATAATAACACCTTATAGTATACATTTTAAAGATATTTGCACAACTTTGTAAAAAAAACATGCGATACCTCAGCACCCTTCTTCTACTTCTGCTTATATCGAGTTGCTATAACGTAGAACGAAGTTGTGAAGACTTCAAAACAGGTGCTTTTAGCTTTCAACAGCTTGTAGGCACAGAGTTGGTTACCTCCACATTTGTGCGTACAGACAGTATTGCCATTGAGACCTACAAAGGAATTACCGATACTTTTTCTGTGCGATGGATTAATAATTGTGAATATATTATGCGCAAACAAAATCCAAAAAACACGTATGATGAACAAGCAGTGCATTTTAAAATATTAAGCACTACCCAAAACACCTATCTTTTTGAATTTCAAATGGTCGTTAAAAAACAAAATCAAGCAAATCCAGTAAAAAAAGGATCGGTTACTAAAATTACTGCCCCATGAGTACTGAAAAAGAATATTGGACCCAGCGCTATCAAGACAAGCTTACAGGCTGGGACACAGGCGCACCCACTATACCACTAAAAACTTATTTTGATCAACTAGCCAACAAGCAGGTTCGTATCTTAATTCCAGGGGCAGGAAACGCTTATGAAGCAGAATACCTTTTTAAGCAAGGATTTACAAATGTTACCATACTAGATATATCACCCATACCCCTAGAGCAGTTTAAGAACCGAAACCCTAGTTTTCCAGAAGAACACCTTATTGAAAAAGATTTTTTTAAGCACAAAGGAAGCTATGATATAATTATAGAACAAACCTTTTTCTGTTCCTTGGTACCCCAGAAGATGAACCGTGTAAAATACGCTACTAAAATGTCTTCATTACTGGCTCCTGAAGGGAAACTTGTTGGGCTATGGTTTGATTTTCCACTCACAGAAGATTTAGAAAAGCGCCCATTTGGTGGGACTCAAGAAGAGTACATAGGCTATTTAAACCTATATTTTAGGATACATACCTTTGAGAGGGCTTATAATTCAATACCAGAAAGAGCCGATAAAGAATTATTTGGAATCTTCATCAAAAAACATACAAAACCAAAGCAGGCAAACAACCCATTACACGGCAAAACTCTCAAGGCTATATTAGAAGAATTGATAGCCAAACATGGTTGGGAATACATGGATGACCAGGTGCGTATTAATTGCTTTGCCTTAAACCCAACACTAAACTCTAGCTTGAAGTTTCTACGTAAAACCCCTTGGGCTCGAGAAAAAGTGGAGCAATTATACCTAAGAAGCTTTTCAAAATCTTAGATTGTATTGTTTCTTTAAGCGTATAACTACCTAGAATGTACGATAGTGATTGTAAAACAGTATTAAAACAATAAAGCCTGTCCATCATCATTAATTGGAGGCTCTTGATCCTTACCAGTATCTTTTGGCAAAGGTAGAGGCTCCACTGTATTTACTTCTTGTGAAATGACACCATCCTCTTGCTGTGTTGTTTTGACAGGCTGCTCATCTATCACCTCTATAGACGCTGTCGCTATAGTTTTAGGAAGCTCGTAAGGGTAAGATTCTAGACTGTTAATTTCTAAAATTTTATACTTTGTTAATTGATTTCCTAAAGCGCCTATTCCTTTCAAACCAATAAATTCCTCAAGATCAATGATCAATTTTTCTTTTCTGTCTTTCCCTCTTTCTTTGGTAAAGACAAGCTCTGCCTTTGGTCTATAGTCTGTAAACACCGTTTCTAAATAAGAATTAGAATCATCTGTCAAAACATTGTCCTCTTTTTCTGGAGTATCAATTAAGAATCTCTTTACGTAAAAAAGGTCTTTTTCTCCAGCCCAATGTATCGCCGTTATAGGCTTTTTTGGCTCCCACTTCTCCATTACTATTAAATCTTCATCAAAATGCATCGTAATTTCTGGGATGACTGTTTTTACCAAGCCACGCTGGTTTACAAGCAACAACCTGTCTGTAGGTCTAAATTCTCCTACCAACTCACCACGCTGGTCTAAGTTGAGGCGTTGCACCGTTTCATCAAACCATATTTTACGGGGCTTTAAAGTAGAGAGCCCTTTTTCTTTGAGCTCTATTCGCTTGACTGGATACTTGGTGACAATGTTTCCTTTGGATGCACGTCCTTTTACTAGAACATCACTAAAGTCTAGATCCCATTTAAGTTTTTTAATACTTCCGCTTTGACGAAGTAGTATGCTTACCACCTCGGCTTCACCATTATAGTTTGCAGTAAAATAAATCATTTTACTGTCTTTGTTCCCCTGAGACACCGGGTACTCCTTGTCTCTAGTGACAGCAGTTACATTAAAACGCTTTACATACGTGGCACCCTTAGCGCCATCTTTATAAATCATGTTGTAGGTAGTACGGTTGTCTTTCTTTTTAAAGACCGCCACATACACTATGTTTTTACCAATAAATGTTTTACTATCTACTTTAGTAATCATCATGGTACCGTCTTGAGTAAAGACAATTATATCATCTATATCACTACAGTCAGTAACGTATTCATCTTTACGTAAATTAGTACCTACAAAACCTTCTTCTCTATTTACATAAAGCTTAGTATTTCTAATAACTACTTTTGTTTTCTGTATGTCATCAAATATCCTTATCTCTGCCTTGCGCTCTTTCCCTTTGCTGTATTCTTTTTTTAAGCGCGTAAAATAATCTACAGCATATATAATTAGGTTTGCTAAATGGTGTTTTACTTTTGCAATTCCATCATCTAAAGCATCAATTTTTTGTTGTGCTTTATCTATATCAAACTTAGAAATACGCTTGATTCGTATTTCGGTTAAGCGTGCTATATCTTCTTGGGTGACAACTCTCTTTAGGTGTTTTGTGTGTGGTTTCAACCCTTTATCTATAGCATCTATAACACCTTCCCAAGTTTCTTGCTCTTCAATATCTCTGTAGATCCGGTTTTCTATAAAAATACGTTCTAAAGATGCGTAATGCCATTGTTCTTCCAGTTCATGTAACTGAATTTCCAACTCGCTCTTTAGCAGCTGTACCGTTCTATCTGTTGAACGACGTAACATTTCACAAACGCCAACAAACAAGGGCTTGTTATCTTCAATTACACAGCCTAATGGTGAGATAGAACTTTCACAATTTGTAAAAGCATACAAGGCATCTATCGTCTTATCTGGAGAAATACCAGATGGAATATGGATAAGAATTTCAACATCTGCTGCCGTATTGTCTTCAATTTTTTTAATCTTAATTTTACCTTTATCGTTTGCCTTTAAGATAGAATCAATCAAGGAGCCAGTATTGGTTCCAAATGGAATCTCGGTAATGACTAATGTATTTTTGTCTTGTTGACTAATACGTGCACGGCTTCTAATCTTTCCACCTCGTAAACCATCATTATAATTGGTTATATCTACAATACCTCCAGTTGGAAAATCTGGAAAAATGGTAAAACGTTTGCCTTGCAGGTGCTTCACAGAAGCGTCTATTAATTCTATAAAGTTATGTGGTAGTATTTTTGTAGACAAGCCAACAGCTATACCCTCACCTCCTTGTGCCAACAAAAGCGGAAACATTACAGGAAGATTAATAGGTTCTTTTCTTCGGCCATCATAAGAGGATTGCCATTTGGTAATTTTAGCATTATAAACAACATCTAAGCCAAATTTAGAAATACGTGCTTCAATATACCTTGAGGCGGCAGCTCTATCTCCGGTAAGAATGTTCCCCCAGTTTCCTTGTGTATCAATAAGTAAATCCTTTTGCCCTAGTTGTACCATGGCATCTGCAATACTTGCATCTCCATGAGGGTGGTATTGCATTGTATGTCCTACTATGTTGGCTACCTTACTATAACGCCCATCATCTAGGTCTTTCATAGAGTGCATGATGCGGCGCTGTACGGGCTTAAAACCATCTTCTATTGCAGGAACAGCACGTTCTAGAATTACATAACTAGCGTAGTCTAAAAACCATTCACGATACATACCGGTAACACGAGTAATTGTCTCACCTTCTTCTGGAGCTTCTAAATTAAAATCATCTTCATCTTCTCCCATTACCTGAGCATCAATAGGTTCATCTTGAGGATCCTGCTGTGGGTTGATGTCTTTTGGGTTTAATTCTTCTTCTGGATTTTGATCCTCACTCATTTTCTATAATTTCACTGTGATTCTTAACGGTGCTGTTTTCTTTGGTTTTTTAGACATCTTCTATAGTATCTAGCTCTACTTTCAAGTTATTTATAATGAACTCTTGCCGATCTGGTGTGTTTTTACCCATATAAAAAGAAAGCATTTCTTCAATACTCATTTGCTTGTCTAGCATTACAGGATCTAGTCTAATATTTTCTCCAATAAAGTGTACAAACTCATCTGGCGATATTTCCCCAAGCCCCTTAAATCTTGTTATTTCTGGTTTTGGCTTTAGCTCTTCCAGCGCATCTCTTTTTTCTTGGTCTGAGTAACAATAAATTGTTTTTTTCTTATTTCGAACCCGAAACAAAGGAGTTTGTAAGATGTATAAATGGCCTTCTTTAATTACTTCTGGAAAAAACTGAAGGAAGAATGTAATTAACAGCAACCGAATATGCATTCCATCAACATCGGCATCTGTTGCTATTACAATGTTATTGTATCGCAGGTCTTCCATAGACTCTTCAATATTCAAAGCTGCCTGCAGAAGGTTAAACTCTTCATTTTCGTACACAATCTTTTTACTCAAGCCGTAACTATTTAAAGGCTTTCCTTTTAAACTAAAAACAGCTTGTGTGTTTACATCCCTGCTTTTAGTAATACTTCCTGATGCGCTGTCTCCCTCTGTAATAAACAAAGTAGATTCTAGATTTCGCTCTTTTTTAGTATCTCCTAAGTGAACCCTACAATCGCGTAATTTTTTATTATGCAAATTAGACTTTTTTGCACGGTCTTTGGCTAGTTTCCTAATACCAGACAACTCTTTACGCTCGCGTTCTGCTTGCATAATTTTACGCTGTAAAGATTCAGAAACCGCTGCGTTTTTATGTAAAAAGTTATCTAGTTGTGTTTTAAGAAAATCATTGATATAAGCCCGTACTGTTGGCAAGTCACCACCCATATCTGTCGAACCTAGTTTGGTTTTAGTTTGACTCTCAAAAATAGGCTCCATTACTTTAATACTAATAGCGCTTACTATAGACTTTCTAATGTCGCTGGCTTCATAATTCTTACCGTAGAACTCTCTAATGGTTTTTACCAAACTCTCTCTAAAGGCTGCTTGATGTGTACCTCCTTGAGTCGTGTTTTGACCATTAACAAAACTATGGTACTCCTCGCTATATTGGGTTTTACTGTGCGTGATAGCAACTTCTATGTCTGTACCTCGCAGATGAATTATTGGATACAGCATATCTTCTTTAGACATGTTGTCTTCAAGTAAATCTCTAAGCCCGTTTTCACTAAAAAACTTTTCACCGTTAAAATCTATGGTCAATCCTGGATTAAGATAAACATAGTTTCTAAGCATTTTCTCTACATACTCATTACGGTATTTATAGTTTTTAAAAATAGCCTCATCTGGAATAAAAACAACCTTAGTTCCTTTACGCTTAGTAGATTCTTCTACAACACTATCTTCTTTTAATTCTCCTTGTGAGAATGCTGCGTATTTTACTTTATTGTCTCTAATAGATTCAATCTTGAAATAAGATGACAAGGCATTTACAGCTTTGGTACCTACTCCATTTAAACCCACCGATTTTTTAAAGGCACGAGAATCGTACTTTCCTCCTGTGTTCATTTTTGACACAACATCAACTACTTTACCCAGGGGAACACCACGACCAAAATCTCGTACACGAACTTCTTTTTCTTTTATGCGAATTTCAATAGTCTTACCCGCGCCCATCACAAACTCATCAATACTATTATCTAAGACCTCTTTTAATAATATATAGATACCATCATCTGGCGATGAACCATCACCTAATTTTCCGATATACATACCAGGACGCATACGAATATGCTCTTTCCAGTCGAGGGATCGTATATTATCTTCGGTATATTTTGTATCTGCCATAAAATCGTGTGAATAGTTGTTAAATATACCGTTTACAAGACAAAATTGGAAAATATCCAACACAAAGTAATTAACAATTACAGCACTAAAATTGTGAACAACCTTATGCTATTGGAAAGAGTATATAGATGTTATTATAAAGAAAAATCGGCCCTATTTATAAATAAATAGGGCCGATTTTTCTTTATATATTATACAGTATTAAACGTTAAATCTAAAATGCATTACATCTCCATCTTTAACAACATATTCTTTTCCTTCTACACCCATTTTTCCAGCCTCTTTAACTTTAGTTTCACTACCAAAGGCAACATAATCACTATACCCTATAACTTCTGCACGAATAAAACCTTTTTCGAAGTCTGTATGAATTACTCCTGCTGCTTGTGGCGCTGTTGCTCCAACTGGGATGGTCCAAGCACGAACCTCTTTAACACCTGCAGTGAAATACGTCTGTAGGTTTAATAACTTATAAGCTCCGCGAATTAATTTTGCAGATCCTGGCTCACTTAAGCCTAAATCTTCTAAAAACATTTGGCGCTCATCAAAAGAGTCCAACTCTGTAATATCTGCCTCTGTACCAACCGCCAAAATAACTACTTCAGCGTTTTCTGAGGCTACTGACTTCTTCACCTTGTCTACGTATGCATTTCCATTAACTGCTGCATCTTCATCAACGTTACACACATACATTACTGGTTTATCTGTAATAAACTGTAATGGCTGCACAAACTCCTCTCTGTCCTTTTCTGAAATATCAATAGCTCGTATAGATTGCCCTTGTTCTAAACCGTCTTTAATTAGTAACAGAACAGTTTCCTCTTTTTGTGCTTCTTTATTACCCGTACGTGCAGAACGTTTTACTTTTTCTAATTTTTTATCTACTGTTTCAAGATCTTTTAACTGCAGCTCTATATCAATAGTTTCTTTATCTCTAATTGGATCTACGTTACCGTCTACATGTATGATGTTATCATTATCAAAACAACGAAGCACATGTAAAATAGCATCGGTCTCTCTAATGTTTCCTAGAAATTGATTTCCTAGTCCTTCACCCTTGCTTGCTCCTTTAACTAAACCTGCAATATCTACAATTTCAACAGTAGCAGGAAGTACTTTCTCTGGATTCACTAATTCTTCCAACTTTACCAAACGATCGTCTGGCACATTTACCACTCCTATATTAGGCTCAATGGTACAAAACGGAAAGTTTGCACTCTGAGCTTTTGCGTTAGACAAACAATTAAAAAGGGTTGATTTACCTACGTTTGGCAATCCTACAATTCCTGCTTTCATTCTTAGATATATTAAAATGCGTGCAAATATACCTCTTTAGCCGAAATTTTAAGACTTAAATAGCGTTCTGTTTGTGTAAATAAATAATCCAGCACACCTGCCGTATAGCCACTACAATTAAAGAGAAATACATGCCAGTGTGTAAGGCGTGGTTTAGCGCTTATAAGCCCTTTAAAGGCAAGACTGCCTCTATGTAGCCATCACAACAATAAAACATAGGGTATTTCGCCAAAGCGCTCTTAAAGACCTATAGAAAGCCTAAAGTTATATCCAGCAACATGAACAACTAATTTAAAAAAAAAGAGCTCTGATAATATCAGAGCTCTTTAGTATTTGAAAAAATGGGTGATTATTTTTTACCGTCCATTTTGTCTTTCAATGCTTGAAGTGCAGAGTTAGCGTCACCTAGTGTAGGCTTCGATTCGTCAGACTGCTTTTTAGCTTTCTTAGCAGCTTGCTTCACGATTTTTGCTTCCTCTTCTTTGTGAATTGCCATGTGAGAGGCTACCACTTTCTTGAATTCTTTGTTGAACTCAATAATTTGGAATTCTGCTTCTTCACCTTTCTTCACGTCTGTTCCATCTTCTTTTTCTAAGTGACGTTTTGGTACAAATGCTGTGATATCCTCATTAAAGTTGATTACCGCTCCTTTGTCTACTATCTCGTCAATAGCTGCTTTATGTACAGAACCTACAGCAAACTCAGCTTCATACTTATCCCAAGGATTTTCTGTAGTTTGTTTGTGCCCTAGGCTTAATTTACGTCCTTCTACATCCAATTCAAGTACAACTACCTCTAGTGTATCTGAAATGTTTGTAAATTCACTTGGATGCTTCACTTTCTTAGTCCAAGAAAGGTCAGAGATGTAAATAAGTCCATCAATTCCTTCTTCTAGTTCAACAAAAACACCAAAGTTTGTAAAGTTACGTACAATACCTTTGTGAGTAGATCCTACTGGATACTTTGTTGTGATGTCTGTCCATGGGTCTGGCGTTAATTGCTTAATACCTAAACTCATTTTACGCTCTTCACGATCCATAGTCAATACTTGTGCCTCAACTTTATCACCAACATTTACAAAATCTTGTGCACTACGCAAATGCGTAGACCATGACATTTCACTTACGTGGATCAATCCTTCAACACCTTCAGCAACTTCAATAAATGCACCGTAGTCTGCAATAACAACTACTTTACCTTCTACTTTATCACCAATCTTAAGTTCTTCACCAAGAGCATCCCAAGGATGTGCACTTAATTGTTTAAGACCTAATTGTATACGTGTTTTATCCTCGTCAAAGTCAAGGATTACAACGTTTAATTTCTGGTCAAGCTCTACAATCTCGTTAGGGTGGTTGATACGAGACCAAGAAAGATCTGTAATATGCACCAATCCATCAACACCACCAAGATCTACAAAGACTCCATAAGAAGTAATGTTTTTAACAACACCTTCTAGTACTTGTCCTTTTTCAAGCTGCCCAATAATTTCTTTTTTCTGCTCTTCGATATCTGCTTCGATAAGCGCTTTGTGTGACACAACAACGTTTTTAAATTCGTGGTTAATTTTCACGACTTTAAATTCCATTGTTTTGTTTACGTATACATCGTAGTCTCTAATTGGTTTCACATCAATCTGTGAACCTGGTAAGAATGCTTCAATACCAAATACGTCTACAATCATACCACCTTTAGTACGACATTTCACAAAACCGTTAACGATAGTACCTTCATCGTGTGCTTTATTTACACGATCCCAAGCCATAATAGTTCTGGCCTTACGGTGAGAAAGAATTAATTGTCCAGTTGCATCTTCACGCACGTCAATTAATACCTCTACTTTATCTCCAACTTTTAAACCTGGATTGTAACGAAATTCGTTAAGTGAAACAACTCCTTCAGATTTAGCGTTGATGTCTATAATAGCATCACGGTCTGAGATATGCACCACTTCTCCTTTAACAACTTCATCATCTAAAGTGTCTACAAAGTTTTCTGTTACTAATTTTTCAAACTCTAATAACTTACCATCGTCTACGGGATCAATTCCTTCTTCGTAGTTATGCCAGTTAAAATCTGTTAAGAATTTTTCAGGGTTTAATTCCTTAAGAGAAGGCTCTCTTTTTGGTTTTTCTGTAGCCTGGGCTTCAGTAGTTTCTCCAGTTTCTATAACTTCTACTACAGGAGCTTCTACTTTTGGAGTTCTTTTTCTTGTTTTCTTAGCAGCTGGTTTTACTGCCTCGTCTTTTGCTTTTTCAGCCATTTGTTATTGTTTGTATTGTCTTCTAATATTTACGCGAAAGCAAACTATAGAAGGCTTTACTTTGTATTCTATGTAGTTGTAATAGTAAAACGATAAACCCATAGAAGGATTATTTTTAATTTATATGTTCCAAATTGCTATTACTACATCGTCAAAATGGGCTGCAAAAATAATTCTTTTCTTTTTAATTTCAAAAGTATAACACAAATAAATCTACTTCTTTTAGGTTATCTTTCCTTAGAAGAAGATTAATGTCATAAAAACTTGATTAAAAAGGAGCTAACACCAACAAATGCCTTTAAATACAAAGCGATCAAAGGGTGTCAAAAAAGAGATAATTATAGATTAAACACGTCCTGCAATTCTGTCTTTCGCTAATTGTAATATAATATGAAACTGATCTTCCAAATTCATTTCACTGTTATCTATGGCAATAGCATCATTAGCCTTAGCAAGAGGAGAGTCTTCTCGTGTAGAGTCAATATGGTCACGCTCCATAACATTAGCCAACACATCATCAAAAGAAACAGCATCGCCCCCTTGTGTAAGTTCTTTATAGCGTCTCTCTGCCCTAGTGGTTGCAGAGGCATCTAGAAATATTTTAAGTTCGGCGTCTGGAAATACAACGGTACCAATGTCTCGCCCATCCATAACAACACCTTTACCCTGCCCTAGTTTTTGCTGTTGGTCTACTAGCTTACTACGCACGGCAGATATTGCAGCAACAGGACTCACCTGTGCTGAAACCTCTAGAGTACGTATTTGTTTTTCAACATTTACATTATTTAAGAATACCTCGGCAGCACCTGTATCTTCATTTTTCTGAAAATGAAGCACAACTCCCCCTAAGGCATTGATTAAGGCAAGGCTATCTACTCCATTTTTTGAAATAAAACCTTGCTGCATAGCAAACAGTGCTACTGCTCGATACATGGCACCTGTATCTACATATATATAGTCTAGCCAATCTGCCAATTGCTTTGCAATGGTACTTTTTCCTGTAGAGGAAAAACCGTCAATAGCGATGGTAATTTTTGTCATTACTGTAAATCTATGTTAAGACCAAAAAAACTAGTCGAGGCCGCAGTGTTATATTTTGAATACGAATAATTTACGCGCACTTTATTAAGCTTTATACCAAAACCAGCACTTATACCAGAAAAAGCTCGTGTATCAATAATACGTAATTCTTCTGCACGTCTAAAGTTATATCCTAGCCGAATGTTAAAACCGCTTTTTGGAAACAATTCGATTCCAAAAATTACATGGCGCATTGCTTCATCTATAAAATTAGTATTTTCTGAGGTAACAGCGCCCTCTAAATCTGTAATTTCTCTATCTGGGTTATTAAAAGCTAGATCCCAACGTTGAACATTTTCTAAAGTAAAATGCCACCGAATAGGTATGTTTTCTAGGATTTGAGAAACTCCAAGAATGATTTCAAAAGGAAGGGGTTCAATCTCTATATCATAAGGCGTGAGTTGAGTACCTATATTTCTTGCCACACCAGATATTTGCAAATCCCAATCTTCATGCACATACATTAAACCTAGATCTGCAGCAACACCAAATGAGCTGTACTGTTCTAGCTTAGATGATATAAATTTAATATTTCCGCCGTAATGAAAATTAGTATATGGAATGTTACGAGCATGCCCTACAGAAATAGCGACCTCTGCTCCACTAAAGCTGTTGGTGGCATTTCCTTGTTCATCAAAACCGTCAAAATCTCCATAGTTAATGTAGGTAATTCCAGCGTGTATTACTTGAGTATACCTGTCCCAGGAATAAGCATAGGCTACAGTACCATAATTAACGTCGCCTAGGTAGTTATTGTAGTTTACCGATAACTGCTTGTCCATTGCTGGATTGATAGCCGCAGGATTAAAAAGTCCTTGAATAGGATCATAATCATAATTAGTAACTATTTTTCCACCTAAAGCGGCTTGCCGAGGGTTGTTTGCTAAGTTGAGAAACTGATAGGATGCACGGCCCCCAATTTGTGCATACGCAGAAAAAGCTAGTAGAGAGATTAATAAAAATAAAACCTTTTGGTTCATACGTGATGGCACAGTATTCTTTAGTAGGATAACGAGTGTAAGTATAATTTATTTTTAGTAGATCAAAAAAGAGTTTTAATAAAAAAACAGCTAGCTATTAAAACGGCTAGCTGTTTTTTCTTTCTTCTTATAGTTTTTTTGCCCCTTTTACCTTTTCTTTTGTTAATGCAAACGCCAAAACATCACTCATTTCTTTGACATAATGGAAGGTTAATCCTTTTAAATACGCAGGATTAATTTCATCAATATCACGTTTGTTTTCCTCACAAAGTAAAATTTCTTTGATGCGAGCACGTTTTGCTGCTAGTATCTTTTCTTTAATTCCACCAACTGGCAGTACCTTACCACGAAGGGTAATCTCACCAGTCATTGCCAAACTCTTTTTTACTTTACGTTGGGTAAATAAAGAAACCAAAGAAGTAAGCATCGTGATTCCTGCACTTGGACCATCTTTGGGTGTAGCACCCTCTGGCACATGAATGTGTACGTTATATTTTTCAAAAATATCCTGATTGAGCCCTAGTTTTTCTGCGTTAGATTTAATATACTCCAAGGCAATAGTTGCAGATTCCTTCATGACTTTACCAAGATTTCCAGTCATGTTAAGGGTTCCTTTTCCTTTACTAATGGTAGATTCTATAAATAAAATATCTCCTCCAACACGAGTCCAAGCCAATCCAGTAACCACACCAGCAACTTGATTGTTTTCATATTTATCACGCTCTAATCTTGGCACACCTAGTATTTCAATAACATCGTTGTTGCTTACTTTGATGTCATAAGATTCTTCCATGGCAATTTTCATGGCAGCATACCGCACTGTTTTGGCAATTTGCTTTTCTAAACCACGCACACCACTTTCACGCGTATACCCTTCTACTATTTTTTCAAGCTGAGGCTTCCCTACTTTGAGGTGCTCTTTACTAAGACCGTGTTCTTTTAATTGTTTTGGTAATAGATGCTGCTTACCTATTTCTACTTTTTCTTCAATAGTATACCCTGTAACATTTATAATCTCCATACGATCTCTCAGGGCTGGTTGTATGGTACTTAAACTATTTGAGGTTGCAATAAACATTACCTTAGATAAGTCATAGCCAAGCTCTAAGAAATTATCATAGAATGAACTGTTTTGCTCAGGGTCTAGTACTTCTAACAATGCAGAGGATGGATCTCCTTGACTACCAATAGAAAGTTTATCAATTTCATCTAATACAAAAACAGGATTGCTTGTTCCTGCTTTTTTTAAGCTCTTAATAATACGCCCTGGCATGGCACCTATATATGTTTTTCTATGGCCGCGTATTTCTGCCTCATCTCTTAGTCCTCCCAAAGAAATACGAATGTATTCTCTACCCAAGGCTTCTGCTACAGATTTCCCTAAAGATGTTTTACCAACACCAGGAGGTCCATACAAACAAAGAATGGGAGACTTCATGTCATTTCTAAGCTTTAAAACAGCAAGGTATTCTATAATGCGTTTTTTAACATCATCGAGCCCGTAATGGTCTCTATCTAAGATTTTCTTAGCGGCTTTAAGATCAAACTTGTCTTTACTAAATTCATTCCAAGGGAGCTCTAGTAGAAGGTCTAAGTAATTTTTTTGAATGCTGTATTCTGCTACCTGTGGATTTAAGCGCTGCATTTTAGTCAACTCATTTTTAAAATGCGCGGCCGTATCCTCATTCCATTTTTTAGACTTACCGCGGGCTCGCATTTCTTCAATTTCAGCTTCAGAAGAACTGCCTCCCAATTCTTCCTGAATGGTTTTCATTTGCTGATTTAAAAAATACTCACGTTGTTGCTTGTTAATGTCTGTATGTACTTTTGTGTGTATATCATTACGTAAAGAAAGTTTTTGCAACTCAAGATTCATGTAACGTAAGGTCTCTAGTGCTCTTTCTTGTAAATCGTTAATTTGCAACAATGCTTGCTTTTCTGCTACTGAAATATTCAAGTTTGAAGAAACAAAATTTATCAAAAAAGAAGGGCTTTCTATATTCTTTATAGCAAAGGAGGCATCACTAGGTATGTTTGGGCTATCCTTGATGATGGCCAATGATTTCTCTTTAATGGTTTCTACAATAACCAAAAACTCTGCATTGTCTTTGGCAGGTCTTGCTTCCTCAACAGCTCTTACAGTGGCCGTAAGATATGGCTCTGTAGTAATTACCTCAGACACTTGAAACCTTTTTTTACCTTGAATGATCACCGTAGTGTTACCGTCAGGCATTTTTAAAACCTTCAATATTTTGGCTACAGTACCGATAGTATTAATGTCATCAATGCCTGGATCTTCATTTGCTTCTTCCTTTTGAGAAACCACACCAATAATTTTTCCTTCTTTATTGGTTTCATGAATAAGTGCGATAGATTTGTCACGTCCTGCAGTAATCGGAACGACAACACCAGGAAACAAGACAGTGTTACGCAAAGGTAAAATTGGAAGTATTTCTGGAAGATCTTCATTATTCATTTCTTCTTCATCTTCTGTAGACATTAACGGAATAAATTCTGCATCATCTTGAAACTCTTGAAATGACAAACTGTCTAATAAGGATACTTTTGATTTTGACATAGTATGTTGTAAGACATTGTGTCACAAACTAAGGCGAGACAAGGTCGTTTATTATATTTATTTTTTAACAATGAAATTGTAAAACCACTGATAATCATAATAATTGGTAGGCTTTACCCCTATTATAATTCAATTTGCATGCCACATAAGCCCGCCAGGTATTTAACCATTGAAATATTAAACCTTTGTTTTTTATAAAAACCAAAAAAGCCTTTTCAAATATATTGAAAAGGCTTTTTTATATGTGTTTATGAAATGTTTGTTATAACAAATTTAGGTTAAACTCACCTTGAGTAATATCAATTACCGTTGGGTCTACCCCGTCTGGGTTTCTGGCCGTAAATGAAAAGCTTGCGCTTATATCTCCAGTTTCTGAATCAAAACTTTGAATCACTAAAGTTCCTGGATTTGAAACAAATTCTATGGCGCTACCCTCTCTTGTATAAAGGCCAATAGTTTCATCACCGTTTACAACTTGAGTGCTCATAGGGTAAGTTCCTACTTCAATCATATCAGAAGGGAAACCAATTTTCATAGTCCTGCCGTTTTCAAGAGTAGCAGTTACATAGGTAACATTCATCTCATTTACTTGCTCAAGGGTAATCTCAAGAGTGTCATTTGCTCCAGATGGCTCAAAATCTGCACCATCAATTACTGCTTTAAAAGGAACTAAATCTGGTGCTGGGGTACCAGTAAAAAAGACAATAAAACTTCCCTGTGTTACTTGAAAAACAGAAGGGTCTTCTCCCAAGGGGTCTCTTGCCGTAAAGGAGAACGTTGCTTCCATTACACCGGCTACCGTATCAAATTGTGTAAATGTTATACTACCCGGGTTAGAACTTAAATTTTCACCACCTATATTTGGGTTATAAATACCGATAAGTTTTGTACCGTCAGAAATACCTGTCTCCATATCAAAGGTTCCAATCCCTGTATTAAATGGTATGTCTATGCGCATTAAAGATCCTGAGGCTGTTTGCGCCTCAATTTTAAAAACCATATCATCACCTACCATATTAACTGTAGTTGTTAATGTTTCATCTAGATGTTCTACTCCATCTACTAAAGCGAAAAATTCATCTGTTACAATTGGGTTATCTGGGTCCTCTTCTCCTGAGCCGTCACCACCCGGATTTTCATCAAAGGTCATGCTAATGTCATTAAAAACTCCTTGAGTGATTGTGGCATTTTGTATTATAACATCTCCATTACCATCCAAGATAGGATCTCCGTTACTATCCAAGGCAGCTCTTGCTCCTACAAAGTTAAATGTACCAGAGACAATTAAGTCTGTCTCATTATAGGATGAAATATTCATGGTTCCGCTACCGCCAATATCTCCAAGGCTGATAAAAGGAAATGTTTGTGCCTGTACATCAAAATAGCTTGCACTATTAGCACTATTTGTTGCTCCAAGGGTTAAATCATAACTTCCTGTTGCAAGAGGGCTGGCTGTTAATAATATTGCGGTGTTGTTGTCAGAAACACCCGTGATAACAAAATCTCCATCTACATTTACAGACGCTGTAGCAAACGCCGCTGTAAAAGCAACGCCATTAACATTTGCTGTAAATAAACCGGGAACAGTTTCACCGGGATTGTCTTGCTGAGGGAATTCACCTTCTAAAGGCTCATTGTTACAAGAAGTAAATTGAAATGCTAAAAAAGCGATTAACATCCAATTAAAAAGCTGCAATTTTTTCATAAGTACGTAAGTTTTCCTTTGTAATAACAGCAAACATAACTAAAAATTGTATATTATTATTATTTTCTTGGTACACGCAAAAGTAAAATCACGCCCACAATAAAAAAGAGTACTAAAAATAAAATGGCATTCCGCATACTCCCAGTAATTTGATCCACAAAACCATAGACTAACATCCCTACTACAATTCCAATTTTTTCTGCAACATCATAAAAACTAAAGTAAGATGTAGTATCTTCAGTATCAGGCAAAAACTTAGAGTATGTAGAACGTGATAATGCCTGAATACCACCCATTACCAAACCAACAAAACCTGCAGTTATATAAAACTCCAAAGGCTCTTCAACAAAATAAGCCGTTACACATAACAGCACCCATATGCAGTTAATAAAAATTAAAGTATTAATGTTTCCAAAGCGATAAGATGCCTTAGATGTTAGAAAAGATCCTAACACTGCCACTAATTGAATAATTAAAATACTAGATATAAGCCCAAGTGTTTTCTTATTATCATCTCCCCAATTAATCTCTTGCTCTCCAAAATAGGTTGCCACAAGCATCACTGTTTGTACCGCCATGCTGTATACAAAGAACGCTACGAGATATCGCTTTAGTTGTTTGTTTTCAGACAAAGAGTTTTTCACTTCTTTTAACTCTTTAAAACCATTAAAAATAACATCTTTATTCACTTTTTTTGTAGACTTATTACCCTTTGGAAGGTGGTAGAATGAATATTGACTAAACCCAATCCACCATACACCTACTGTAATAAAAGAAATCTTCATGGCCTGTATACTGGCATCTTCTCCAGAGATACCAAACCAATCTGGATTCATTACCATCGCCAAATTAAAAACCAATAAAAAAACGCTTCCTATATAGCCTAAGGAAAAGCCTTTGGCACTCAAACTATCTTGTTGCTTTTTAAAGGCTACGTCTGGTAAATATGAATTATAAAAAACAAGACTACCCCAAAAACCAATCAAGGCTAAAAAGTAGGTAAAGAGGCTTATGTATATGTTTTCTAGAGAAAAAAAGTATAAACCCATGCATGATACTGCTCCTAGATAACAGAAAAACTTCATGAAGTTTTTCTTGTTCCCAACATAATCTGCAATTCCAGAGAGTAAAGGAGATAAAAAAGCTACTACCAAAAAAGCAGCTGCAGTGGTGTACGTAATTAAAGGTGTGCTGCGTATTTCAGTACCAAAAACCTGAAGTGTTTCTATATTGGCTTGACTAAATAAAGCGCCATAAAATATAGGGAACACAGCAGAGGCTATCACTAGGCTATAGACAGAGTTTGCCCAGTCATAAAACGCCCAAGCATTTCTTAATTTTATTGATCCTTTCTCTAACTCTGCCATACCTTATATTTTATGCTAAAATAAAAATATCATGACACATTGCGCTATTTTTTTGTAGTAATCTGCTTCAAACAATATTATATAACCTTAGACCCTTAGATAGAAATCATCGCTGCAGAGCTAACCTTAAAATATTATACAAGTGAATAAGATGCTGTATATTAGTGTTGTAAAAAAAAACACTGTTTAAATACACTAATTTTAATGATAATCTTCTAATAGCAATGTTTCAAAATGTTTAAAAAAAAAATACTGTCATTTTTTTCGGAACAACTTTTGATAATACCTTAGTGAACTTAAATTTTAGTATTATGAAAAAAATATATGCATCGTTATCCTTATTATTAGTTTTATTTTTTAGTGCATGCTTCACTCAAAGTGAAACTATTGAAATTAATAGTTTAGGTCAAGTATTTGAAACAACTGTAGATTTCACAAATGCAAATGACTATCGGCAATTAATAAACATTCCCTCAAACATTGAAGTTTATGAGAGTGATGTCATTTTAGTATATTGGTTAGAGGATGTTATTTCTGGAACTAATGGAGACTCTTTTGATGTATGGTCACCTTTGCCACAAACAATTTATATGGATGAAGGCTCTTTTCAATACAATTTCAACCATACTTTCATAGATGTTTTACTATTTTTACAAGCAGATGTAAATCTTAATTTACTTGGCTCAAGTCTTACAGAAAACCAAACATTTAGAATTGCAATAGTAGCTGCAGCATTTGCAAAAACAAACCCTAGCATGGATGATATATTGGCACTGGAATAAATTAAAAAATAAAAGAACATGAAAAAAGTCATACTAGCACTTCTCACAATAACGTTGTTTAGTTGCAATGCAAAGGCTCAGAAAAATACAAAGCAAAAAGAGCTGTTTCCTCTACAAAAGACAGAAGCTCAATGGGAAGCAGCACTTAGTGAAATGCAATACTATATTCTTAGAGAAGCTGGTACTGAAAGGCCGTTTTCAAGCCCCTTAAACAAGAAATATGAAAAAGGAATCTACCACTGCGCAGCTTGTGATACTCCATTATTTAATGGAGATAATAAATTTGATAGCGGTACAGGGTGGCCAAGTTTTGATCGTGAAATCAAAGGCAATGTAACCTTTAATGTAGATTATAACCTAGGCTACGCTAGAGCCGAAGAGCATTGTGCTACCTGTGGAGGGCATTTAGGACATGTTTTTAATGATGGCCCTAAAAAAACTACTGGCAAGAGACATTGTATTAATGGTGGTGCATTAACATTTAAACCTGTAGAGTAATGAGTAAATATCCAATACAAAAAACAGAGGCCCAATGGAAGGAAGAACTTGGGGAGTCGCGCTATAAAATCTTAAGAGAAAAAGGTACAGAAAGGCCATTTACAGGAGATTACAATCTTACTTATGAAGATGGAACATACGCTTGTGGAGCATGTAAAAACACCTTATTTGAAAGCAACAGTAAGTTTGACAGTGGTTGTGGATGGCCAAGTTTTGATCAAAGCATCCCTGGTCATGTTGAGTATGTTGTAGACAAGACTTTAGGTATGGAGCGCACAGAAATACTTTGTTCAAATTGCGGAAGTCATTTAGGGCATGTCTTTAATGACGGGCCAACAAAAAGTGGGCAACGTTATTGTGTAAATTCTCTCTCTGTAGATTTTAAAAAATAGCCAGTCATAATAACAACTAAAGACACATTTTAAATGATGCAGTGTACTGTTAATTATTTGAAATGTTCTTTTTTTAAATAATTGTTATGTTTCCATTCCACATTTTGTAAATTTGAAAACATAAATTAACAAGCAAATTAAGTACCATGAGTAAATATGATGTAATTGTATTAGGAAGTGGCCCTGGAGGTTATGTAACCGCTATTAGAGCGTCACAACTAGGATTGAAAACGGCTGTCATTGAAAAAGAAAGTCTTGGAGGCGTTTGCCTTAACTGGGGATGTATCCCTACAAAAGCGTTGTTGAAAAGTGCACAAGTTTTTGATTACCTAAAACATGCAGAAGATTACGGTCTTTCAGTAAAAGAATATGACAAAGACTTTACCAAAGTAGTAGCACGTAGTAGAAGTGTTGCAGATGGCATGAGTAAAGGTGTTCAATTCTTGTTGAAGAAAAATAAAATTGATGTCCTAAAGGGTTTTGGAAAACTAAAACCAGGTAAGAAAATTGATGTAGATGGCAAACAATACAGTGCAGACCACATCATTATTGCTACTGGATCACGCTCTCGTGTGCTGCCTAACCTACCTCAAGACGGTAAAAAAGTAATAGGGTACAGAGAAGCTATGACGCTAGAGAAACAACCAAAATCTATGATTATTGTAGGTAGTGGAGCCATAGGTGTTGAATTTGCTCATTTTTATAACGCTATGGGTACTCAAGTAACACTGGTAGAATTCCAACCTAACCTAGTTCCTGTTGAAGATATAGATGTATCAAAGCAATTTGAGCGTTCATTTAAAAAAGCGGGAATAAAAGTAATGACTAATTCTTCTGTAGAAAGTGTAGATACTAGCGGTAAAACAGTTAAAGCTACTGTAAAAACAAAAAAAGGAGAAGAGATTATTGAGGCAGATATTGTATTATCTGCAGTAGGCATCATTTCAAACCTAGAAGGTATTGGTCTAGAAGATGTTGGTATTGTTGCAGATAAAGGTAAGGTTATGGTAAATGATTGGTACCAAACAAACATACCTGGATATTATGCTATTGGAGATGTAACACCTGGCCCAGCATTAGCTCACGTAGCTTCTGCAGAAGGAATTACATGTGTTGAGAAAATAGCTGGCATGCAAGTGGAGGCTATAGACTACGGAAACATCCCAGGATGTACCTATGCAACTCCAGAAATTGCAAGTGTTGGTATGACAGAAAAACAAGCAAAAGAAGCTGGTTATGAATTAAAGGTAGGGAAATTTCCTTTCTCGGCTTCAGGAAAAGCAAGTGCTGCTGGAACTAAAGACGGTTTTGTAAAGGTAATTTTTGATGCCAAATACGGAGAGTGGTTAGGATGCCACATGATTGGTGCCGGAGTGACCGACATGATTGCAGAGGCTGTTCTAGGAAGAAAGCTAGAAACTACAGGACATGAGGTATTAAAAACCATACACCCTCACCCAACAATGAGTGAAGCTGTTATGGAAGCGGTAGCAGATGCATATGGAGAAGTAATTCATTTGTAATACGTAATAAAAATATTTAAAAACCCCGCTATTAGCGGGGTTTTTAAATTACAATACTTAGCTTAAACCTATTATTTCCTTCTTATACATTTGATGTATTAATACGAAAAAATAGATCTATAAATTGTTAATAGCCTTGTTTAAAAACATATTTATTTATCAAAAAATTACCTGCAAATTTTATTATGTTTGTTACTAAGGCTTCTTGCTATTTTATTTAACACTAAAAACAAGTAGCTATTCAAAATGAAAAATTTTTTAATAGCGTTTTCTGTATGTTTAGTATGGTCGTTTTTTGCGCTATGGTTATATTCTTGGCTGCTGCCAAAAAACATAGACAGCGGTATTGTTGCAGATATTTCTTCGCCAGATGTGGTAATAGACACTCCCCCTTTCTCTGAAGTTTTAAACAAAGACAACTTACCACAGACCATTAATAAAGATACTGAAACAGCCCCAACTACAATTAACAATACTATTAAAGAAGATTTAATTGAAGCAGAAGTTATACAAGGGCTTACAGCTAGTTATGGAGAGGATAATATTATTTTTCAATACAACGATGGTATCTCATTTACAAAAAACACCAGGATTCTTAGCATTCCAAAATCTGTAAAAGGTTTTATATCAAAGATTACTACCTATCTCTCTGAACACCCAAATACAGAAATTCATATTATTTCAAGTTATAGCGCAATTGAAGTTTTTGAAACTCCAAATATTGGCCTTCAACGAGGCAATGAAATAAAAAAACTACTTTCTAGTCAGGGGGTTGATACTACTAGAATTATTGTACAATCGAGTATTGAAGAAATTCATTTTTCTATAGAAAATAAATATTCAAATGCAATATCATTTGTGTTTAAGCCTTTAAATAAAAAACCTAAGGCCTTACTTGTCACTAAGACTAGTACCCAGCCAAAGTCAATTACTTTCTATCCTAAAATTTCAAAGTCAAGTATTTTAAAAAGCAAACAGCTAGAGGCGTTGGTACTTCGTGTTAAAAATATTTTACTGCAATACCCAAAGACAACCCTAACCCTAATAGGCCATACAGACAATGCAGGAAACGTCGATGAAAATCACAGTGTAGGCCTTAAATATGCAAAAGAGCTACGATGGTATCTTATTACGAAAGGATCAATAGATGAGAAAAGGATTAAAATAGCATCAAAAGGAGAATCACAACCCATACAAAGCAATAGAACAGAAAAAGGCAGCATGGCTAACAGAAGAGTCGTGTTAAAATTTAAATAATACATGAATTCTATAGACACTTATTTAACTCAATTACAAACCCCAGAATTTGTTGGTGTTTTTATATTGATGTTAACTACTTTTTTAATTGGTTATTTTTTTGGGGTTTATTTAGAAAAAAGCAAGAAACGTGCTTTAGTTAATAGACTAAAAAAAGAGATCAACACATTTAAAATCCCAAAAAAGATAAATGACATTGAAACAATTTTTAATGAAGTAAGGCCAAGAATTATTGAGGTTGTAAATGAAATAAACACAAGACCCACTCTGCAAGCAAAAAATAAGGAAAACATTGCACAACAAGCTCGTACAGAATTTGTAAGCTATAGGCACAAACAATCAACTTTAGATTTTAAAACATTAGGTGTTGGAGACAAAAACAATCCAGACCAACTCACTCAAATTAATGGCATAGGGCCTTATGTTGAAGAAAAACTTAACGAGATTGGTATTTATAACTTCACGCAAATAAGTAGATTACAGATAAAAGACATTACTATTATCACTGATCTTATAGATTTTTTTCCAGGAAGAATAGAGCGTGATCTATGGGTTAACCAAGCAAATGCACTCATTTTAACATACTAGAATTATGAAATTAGCAACACTTGATTGGGCACTAATTATACTCTTTTTTATTGTTTTTTTAGTTATTGGAATTGTTGTTTCAAAAAAAGCAGGAAAAAATACGCAAGAATTTTTCTTATCTGGACGCAATATGCCTTGGTGGCTTCTAGGAGTTTCTATGGTTGCAACTACATTTGCAGCAGATACCCCTGGACTTGTAACAGAGTTAGTAAGACAAAATGGGGTTTCCGGTAATTGGGTTTGGTGGGCATTTTTGCTCACGGGAATGCTAACGGTTTTTTTTTATGCAAAGCTTTGGAGACGTTCAGGTATTAATACAGATTTAGAGTTTTATGAACTGCGCTACAAAGGAAAGGCTGCTGGTTTCTTGAGAGGATTTAGAGCAATATACCTTGGTGTTATATTTAATGTTATTACCATGGCAGGTGTGTGTTTGGCAGGAGCAAAAATAGCCAACATATTACTAGGTATATCTCAAGAACAAACCCTTATAGTCTCATCTATCATTGTGGTTATCTACGCTTCATTAGGAGGCCTAAAAGGAGTACTAATTACAGATATGATACAGTTCATCATAGCCATGGTCGGTTCTATATGGGCTACTATTTATATTCTGGATATACCAGAAATTGGAGGACTACAAAATTTATTATCTCACAAAAACTTAGTGGGGAAGCTCAATATATTTCCAGATTTCAATAATACCGAAATGTTAATTACCCTATTTATCATTCCTTTTGCTGTTCAATGGTGGAGTACATGGTATCCGGGCGCAGAGCCAGGTGGTGGTGGATATATAGCCCAGCGAATGCTTGCTGCAAAGGATGAAAAACACGCTATGTGGGCAACTCTGTTCTTTAATTTTGCACATTATGCATTGAGGCCTTGGCCATGGATTTTAGTAGGTCTGGCTTCTTTGGTTTTATTTCCAACACTGGATAGTATCGCTATTGCTTTTCCAGGATTAAATCCAGAAATGCAGGGAGACGATGTTGCCTATGCCGCTATGATGACTTATCTACCAGCAGGATTAATTGGTATTGTTATGACCTCATTAATAGCTGCATTTATGAGCACAATATCTACCCAACTTAACTGGGGTAGTTCTTATATAGTCAATGATTTTTATGGACGTTTTATAAACCAAAAAGCAACAGAAAAGCAAAAAGTATTAGTTGGTAGAATATCAACAGTACTTTTGATGATCTGTGCTGCTTTATTTTCTTTTTACCTTAAGTCTGCAAAAGATGTCTTTGATTTATTACTGCAAATTGGTGCAGGAACTGGCCTTTTATTTATTTTAAGATGGTTTTGGAAACGCATTAACCCGTACAGTGAAATTGCAGCAATGGTCATTTCATTTTTAATTGCCGCTTTTTTCTTTATTAACAAGAAACTCGATATCCCATTATTTGAAATAGCTGGATATTGGCAACTAATTATTGGAGTAGTTCTTACTACCATAGGCTGGGTATTTGTTACACTAGTGACTAAACCAACAGATGCAGACACACTAGCCTCCTTTGAACAACTAATCTTTGGTGAAGAAAGTAAATTTCATAATATCCAATACAAAATATTAGCATTCTTGTTGGGTGTTATTGGAACCTATAGCTTCCTTTTTGCCACAGGTTATTTTATATACGCAAGAACAACTACAGCAATTATTCTTAGTTTAGTATCACTTCTCTGTGGTGGAATATTAATTAAAATTTGGAATAAGATTACTTAAATATAAAACAACAGCCATAAAAAAACAACTATAGGATAGCGGTTTTTTTATGGCTGTTGTTTATTGTACTAAATAAGAAGCTTATTTAAAATGCATAAAGGCTTGTTTTCCTAACAATTCCTCATCTGTTTCTACATTATCTTCATCTGGAACACAACAATCTACAGGGCACACGGCAGCACATTGAGGCTCGTCATGAAAGCCTTTACACTCTGTACATTTATCTGCAACTATATAATAAACTTCCTCACTAACAGGCTTTTGCGTCTCGTTGGCATCAACACCTTTACCATTTGTAAGCACAAGACTCCCCTCTAAATCAGTACCATCTGCATAACGCCAATCGTCTGCTCCCTCATAAATAGCTGTGTTTGGACATTCTGGTTCACAAGCACCACAGTTTATACACTCATCTGTTATTATAATTGCCATGTAATTATTTCTTTATTATCTGCAAATTTAAGCCCTAGCAATGGCAACAACAAATACATCTTCAAAAATTGTGAAAACATTTTGTTTCTAGCCTAAGTTACAAGGATTTTTTACGTTAGAATTTTTTATCTTTGTGTCATTATTCTAAAACAAAAATGAACTTACAAGAAAGGATAGACGCTTTTGTACATTTGGGTGCTTTTTTAGCTCAATTTACCTTACCGCTCGAAAGCCAAACAAACTCGATGAAGCCTGAAGTTTCCAACAAAGACACTTCTGTGCTTTACAATGACTCTTTTTATGATAAAATGGAGCACACACTTGTTGCTTCTCACCATGATAACACCTGGTTTACCTATGATAACCTTGCTTTTTCTTGTAAAAGCTGGAGTGAAGCCCTAACACATGAGCAATTATCAAAATGGTTGTCAAACTATACTATTTTAGAAGAACAAGACCCAAAAACAATCGCTATTGTAATGGCGGGAAACATTCCATTGGTTGGATTTCATGATTTCTTATCTGTACTGCTTTGTGGTAATAAGGTGCAAGCTAAACTATCATCAAATGATAAAAAACTATTGCCATTTCTAGCTAGCTACTTATGTGCTGTAGCTCCTGATTTTAAAAAAAATATAACATTCACAGAAGAAAAATTAGAGCGTTTTGATGCCGTTATTGCAACAGGAAGCAACAATACCTCCACATATTTTGAACACTATTTTGGTAAGTACCCCCATATTATTCGTAAAAACAGAAATGCTGTAGCCATTATTACGGGTACAGAAACTGCCCAAGAAATGGAAGCATTAGCAGATGATGTATATCGCTATTTTGGGCTTGGGTGTCGTAATGTTTCTAAGGTATATATTCCACAAGACTACAATCTTGATCATTTTTTTAATGGTATGTATGCTTGGAAGGAAGTCATTAATAATCATAAATACATAAACAACTATGATTATAATAAAGCAGTTTATTTGATGAGTAATATAAAATTATTTGACAATGAATTTATGTTACTCAAAGAAGATACCGGTTTTAGTTCTCCTATTTCTGTTGTGTTTTATGAGCGGTATCAAGACATCACTAGTGTTCGTAAACAACTAGAAACTCAAAAGCAAAGCATACAATGTATTGTGTCTCAAGAAGACGTTCCATTTGGAGTAGCGCAGGCTCCAAAATTATGGGATTATGCCGATGGAGTTGATACATTAAAATTCTTAATATCATTATAATAACTTAGCGCATATTTACCCACAAATATTGGTATTTTTTACACCTTTGGAACATAAATTAATACGTATGAAAAAACATAATTTTAGCGCAGGACCCTGTATTCTGCCTCAAACGGTATTAGAACAAGCTAGTCGTGCAGTTATTAATTTTGATAACCTAGATTTATCACTCTTAGAGATATCACACCGTAGTAAGAACTTTATAGATGTTATGGAAAGTGCAAAACAACTAGCACTAGAGCATTTAGGATTACAAAACAAAGGCTACAAAGCACTATTTCTTCAAGGAGGTGCTAGTATGGAGTTTTTAATGGTAGCTTATAACTTACTAGAAAATAAAGCAGGATATACCAATACTGGAACCTGGTCTGACAAAGCAATTAAAGAAGCTAGATTGTTTGGAGAGGTAGTAGAATTAGCTTCATCAAAGGCCGCTAACTTTAACTATATACCAAAGGGGTATAGCATTCCTAGTGGTTTAGACTATTTTCATTGCACAAGTAACAATACTATTTTTGGAACCCAAATGCATGAGTTTCCAGAAACAGATTGTCCTTTAATTTGTGATATGAGTAGTGATATTTTTTCACGCCAGTTAGATTTCAGCAAATTTGATTTAATATATGCAGGCGCTCAAAAAAACATGGGGCCAGCTGGAACTACCCTTGTTGTTGTAAAAGAGGATGTTTTAGGAAAAGTTTCTAGACAAATTCCATCTATGTTAGATTATAGCGTCCATATAAGCAAAGACAGTATGTTTAACACTCCCGCAGTCTTTCCTGTATATGTATCTATGCTTACTCTATCTTGGCTTAAAGATTTGGGTGGAATATCTGCTATTGAAAAAATTAACAATAATAAAGCTGAAATTTTATACAATGAAATAGATCGTAACACACTATTTAATGGGTTTGTAGCAAACAAAGAGGACCGCTCAAAAATGAATGCAACATTTAGTTTAAACGATGCTAGTTTAAAAGACACCTTTGATACCCTATGGAACCAAGCAGGTATTAATGGATTAAATGGTCACAGAAGTGTTGGTGGCTACAGGGCTTCTATGTATAACGCGCTTGGGGTTGAAAGCGTGCAAGTCTTAGTTGATGTTATGCAAACATTAGAAAAGAAAGCTTAATCAAAATACTGTACTATTTAAATCATACACTAAACTACCTAATAATAATTACAATAAGGTGAAGACTTTTGTTCTTCACGGAAATAAAAATAACTCTCTATGAAAGTATTGGCAAACGACGGAGTATCACAATCTGGAATTGACACATTAACCGCAGCAGGTTTTGAGGTTATTACCACAAAAGTAGCACAAGAGCAACTGGTAAAGTACATCAACGAAAATAGTATTTCTGTATTATTGGTTCGAAGTGCCACAACTGCGCGCGCTGCATTAATTGACGCCTGTCCAACTTTAAAGGTTATTGGACGCGGAGGTGTAGGAATGGACAATATCGATGTAGCTTATGCTCGAGAAAAAGGAGTAGATGTTATTAATACGCCTGCGGCATCTTCTTCATCTGTTGCAGAATTGGTATTTGCTCATTTATTTGGTGGCGTGCGTTATCTTCATGATGCAAACCGTAACATGCCACTTGATGGTGACACAAAATTTAAGGGCCTAAAAAAGAATTATGCAAAAGGAAGTGAATTGCGTGGTAAAACAATTGGCATTATTGGTTTTGGACGTATTGGTCGAGAGGTAGCTAAAATTGCGTTAGGATGTGGAATGAGAGTTATTGCTAGTGATAATTATGTGGGTGAAGCAGATATTACTCTAGACTTTTATGACGGTCAAAAAGTAACCCTTAAAATAAAAACAGAACCTATTGACCAGCTAATACAACATAGTGACTTTATTACCTTGCATGTTCCTGCTCAAAAGCAGTATGTAATTGGGAGAAATGAAATTGCAAAAATGAAAGATGGCGCTGCTATAATAAATGCCGCACGTGGTGGTGTTATTGATGAGGTAGCCCTTATAGAAGCGTTAGACACCGGAAAACTATCTTTTGCAGGTCTTGATACTTTTGAGAAAGAACCAACTCCAGCTGTTAAAGTACTAATGAATCATAAAGTATCATTGAGCCCACATATTGGTGCTGCTACCAATGAGGCTCAAGATCGAATAGGTACAGAGTTAGCCTCTCAAATCATTGAATTATTTAAAAAAAAATAGACAAAAACTCACTAAAAACTCACTAATTAAACTATTCTTTTTTTTGAGGTCTTGTTTATTATTATCTTAGTACCCAATAAAATAAAATAAATAATAAAAATTAACAAAATGAAAAAATTATTATTTCTATGTACCATGATGGTTACTATTGCAGTAACATCTCAAGTAACAAACCAAGGATCTCCATTGAGTTGGAAATTACTTAGTGATCAAAATCAAATTGCAGCCAAAGCACTTCCAAGTTTTGATTTAGAGCAAGTAAGAGCTGAAGATGCCTTAAATGATTATAAATTTGATAAACCATGGAGATTTGGATACATGCACAGTGTAGATTTCGGTTTTGAAGATGGACAATGGACTACTCTAAAAAACGGAGATAGAATTTGGAGATTAGCTATTGAGTCTAAAGATGCCTTGTCTATGAACTTTATTTTTGATGAATTTTCTATTCCAGAGGGATCTTCTGTATATCTATACAATGAAGA
>CEST01086820.1_pt1 | contig 39568 bp, 38 predicted proteins | sample 326921 | NCBI WGS metagenome assembly CEST01 (sample SAMEA2621509, study PRJEB7988) | marine metagenome | biome: marine biome (ENVO:00000447); feature: surface water layer (ENVO:00002042); material: "saline water (ENVO:00002010), including plankton (ENVO:xxxxxxxx)" | depth 5 m
ATAATTTATATTATGTTAAATAGGATTTTCATATTGTTGAAATCGCTAACTCCTATTGCATAGGAAGAAAAAAAGAAAACTATTCTAGACTGATTATAAAATAGGCTACTTTTGCGCAATGATTTCAAAAAAACCTTCTATAGTAACAAAAATAACAGGTACTTCTCAGATAGAATTTATACTCTTAATGGCTTGTTTAATGTCTATTGTGGCATTGTCTATAGATACGCTTCTGCCGGCATTAAAACCAATAGGTCTTTCTATTGGAACTACAAATGCAAGTGAAAATCAACTATTAATTACCATGATTTTTTTAGGTCTAGGTTTCGGACAGTTAATTTTTGGGCCTTTATCAGATAGTTTTGGCAGAAAACCTGTTGTTTACATTGGGTTTGCAGTATTTGTATTGGCTAGTTTTTTATGTATTGCTGCTCCAACCATGGAAATAATGGTTGTTGGACGTATTCTCCAAGGAATAGGACTTTCTGCTTCTAGATCTATTAGCATTGCCATGATTAGAGATCGTTTTGAAGGCGATTATATGGCTAAAATAATGTCTTTTGTGGTTACTATTTTTATTCTAGTGCCAATTATTGCTCCTACCTTAGGCAAATTCTTATTAGATAATTATGGTTGGGAATCTATCTTTTACAGTCAGTTATTATTTGGTATTGTAGTGTTGTGTTGGTTTTGGAAAAGACAACCAGAAACACTTCCTCCGGCGTACAAGAAAAAGTTTTCAATGTCAATTTTTATCAGTGGTTCTAAAGAATTTTTAAAATATAGATCGGCTATTATTTTTACATTAATTTCTGGATTAGCTACCGGATCTTTTATGGTTTTTCTTAGCACTTCTCAGCATATATTTGAAGTTCAATATGGTTTAGTAGATGAATTCCCTTATATATTTGGTGCCTTGGCTTTTTCTGTTGGTGTGGCTACTTTTACAAATGGCACGCTGGTTGTTAGGTTTGGAATGAAAAAATTAGTAACTATTTTTTCAATATTATTTTCTCTAACTTCTCTTCTTTACATTAGTATCTTTTATGGAGAAACCAATCCAAGTATTGGCATTTTAGTGCTTTTTCTAGCGCTACAGTTTTTTTCTGTTGGTTTCCTCTTTGGTAATGTGAGATCATTAGCGATGCAGCCTTTGGGTCATATTGCAGGAATTGGAGCTGCTATTAACGGCTTTGTTTCTACTATTATGGCGGTGCCTATTGCTACATTTATTGGTAGTTTTGTAGAGACCACTGCCCTGCCATTATTTATTGGTTTTGCAGCCTGTGGTTTTGGTTCTTTACTTCTGTTATTATTTGTTAAAAAATCTGCTTAATGCCTTTAGAAATTATCTATCAAGACAGCTATTGTTTGTTGGTTACCAAACCAAACAATGTATTGGTTCATCACGCATATCATTCTAGAAATAAAATTGACGAAGAATCCTTATTACAATTGATAGAAAATCAATTAGGCAATAGATACTTCCCTATCCATAGATTAGATCGTAAAACTTCTGGAATTATCTTATTAGCTACAAAAAAGGAGTATGTTTCTAAATTTCAAGAATTATTTATCAATAAAGAAATTAAAAAAATATATTACGGTCTCGTACGTGGTTTTGCACAAGAATTTAAATTGATAAACTCTCCAGTAAAAGGAAGAGATGCAGATGTGTATAAAGAAGCTGAAACTCATGTAAAACTCTTAGATAAAATTATACTAGATATCCCTGTAAAACCCTATGATTCTTCACGATATAGTTTGGTAGAACTGCAACCTAAAACCGGAAGAATGCATCAGTTGCGCATTCATATGAATAAAGTTTCTACTCCGCTAATAAACGATGCTAAATATGGTGACAAAAACCACGACACCATGTATGAAGAGCAATTTGGATGGAAAAATCTTTTTTTACATGCAGGCTCTTTAGAATTTACTCACCCATTTACAGAGCAAAAATTAATTCTAAAATCATCTTTTTCTGAAGATTGGATTCGATTATTTGAAAAATTTTCATGGAAGAACCCGCTTAAATAAATAAACAAACTCATTGCTCTAAAGATTGACTCTCAAAAGCAATAAGTTCTCGTGCTTGAAATATAGACGTAACTTCAATAGGATTGCAACATACTTCACAATCTTCAACATAAGTCTGTTGTCTGATACTGCTGTCTAAAATCATTGAGATTTCTTCCCAGCAATGCGGACATTGAAAAAAATGCTCCAAAGTTTAGTCTTCTATAACTTTTAAAACTAATTTTCCTTTTTTATCACCGTTAAATAAACGTGCGTAGGTTTCTTGAAAGTTTTCAATACCATCATAAATATCTTCTTTAGATTTTAACTTCCCTTGCGCTATCCACATACCCATTTCATTTGCAGCTTTTTTATAATCTTTTGCATAATCCATAACAACCATACCTTGCATGGTTGCTCTATTAACAAGAAGACTTAAATAATTACTAGGACCTTTCACCAATACTTTATTGTTGTATTGTGAAATAGCACCACAAATAACTATTCTAGCATGCATTCTTAGTTTAGATAAGGCAGCGTTTAAAATTTCACCCCCAACATTGTCAAAATAAACATCAATTCCTTTAGGACATTTTTCTTTTAATGCTTCATAGATATTCTCAGATTTGTAATCAATTGCAGCATCAAAACCCAATTCATTTAAAAGATAATCACATTTATCTTTTCCACCAGCAATTCCAATTACTGTGCATCCTTTAATTTTTGCAATCTGGCCAACAACACTTCCTACAGCTCCAGCAGCGCCAGAAACTAAGACAATATCACCTTCTTTAATTTTCCCAACTTCATGAATTCCAAAGTAAGCAGTCATCCCTGGCATCCCCAAGGTGCCTATAAACAATGGCATTGGTGCAATAGTATCATCTACTTTAAACCAACCTGCTCCATCGGTAGCAACATATTGTTGAACACCACCCCAACCTGTGACGCAGTCTCCAACTTTAAAAGTAGGATGATTGTTTACTTCAATTACTTTACCAATAGATCCAGAACGCATTACTTCATTGATACCTACGGGAGCTATATACGATTTGCTATCGTTCATCCATCCCCGCATTGCCGGGTCTAAAGACACATAGTGATGTTGAATCAAAACCTCACCTTCTTTAAGTGAAGGGATAGCATTTGACTCTAAATTCCATGTAGCATCGTTAGGAAAACCGATAGGCCTTTGTTTTAATATAATTTGTTTATTCATCATATTTTTTATTTTTAGTATTGTATTAATATTCTAATAACGTTTTTAATTCAGTTATAAAACGATTCTTAGGTAAGTATTGTTTTTCTAATTCTCCTTGAAAAGGAATGGGTGTTTCAATACTAGCGACTCGTTTTACGGGTGCGTCTAAAGATTCAAAACAGTTTTCGGTAATTAATGCAGAAACATCACTTGCTATACTGCCAAAAAGAGAATCTTCTTGTAAGAAAATTACTTTTCCTGTTTTACGAACCGAAGCATATATAGTAGCTACATCTAAAGGCTGTAACGTCCTTAAATCTATAAGATCTGCATTTATTTCTGAATGTATTTTTAAAGTATCTAAAGCCCAATGAACTCCAGCACCATATGAAATAATTGTCACATCATTTCCTTCTTTTAAAAGTGATGCTTTTCCTAATTCTACTGTAAAATAATCATCAGAAACCTCCTGATAAATTGAACGATACAATGCTTTGTGTTCAAAAAACAATACAGGGTTTGGATCATTAATAGCAGCACACAATAAACCTTTAGCATCTTCTGGAAAGGCAGGATAGACAACTTTTAAGCCAGGTGTTTTGGTAAACCAAGCTTCATTTGTTTGACTGTGAAAAGGACCAGCTCCTACACCAGCTCCACAAGGCATTCTGACTACGACATCGGCATTTTGATTCCAGCGATAGTTAGATTTCGCTAGTAGATTGACAATCGGGTTAAACCCAGAACTTACAAAATCTGCAAACTGCATTTCCATAACAGCTTTCATTCCGTTTAAAGAAGCGCCATAGGCAGCTGCTACAATAGCAGATTCACAGATAGGTGTATTCCTTACACGTTCTCTTCCAAACTGTTCTGTAAAGCCTTCTGTAATTTTAAAAACACCACCATATTCTGCAACATCTTGTCCCATGATAAACAAATTATCATACCGTTCCATAGACTCACGTAGACCATTGGAAATGGCATCTATCAATCTTATATTAGATTTCTGACTAGAAGGTTCTATAATTTCTTGTTCATACTCTTTATAAACATCTTTTAACTCAGTCGATAGATCTGCAGTGATTGTTTCCTCATTAAATGCCATTTGGAGATGTTCATTGATCTCTACTTTAATTTCCTTGGTAGCTTCAGTTATTTGATTTTCTGTGAGTATGTCCTCTGATAATAAAAAATTTTCATAGTTTTTTAACGGATCTTTATTTGCCCATATTTCCATTAGTTTTTCAGGAACATACTTAGTACCACTAGCCTCTTCATGACCTCGCATTCTAAAAGTTTTAAACTCCAATAGGATTGGTCTTGGATTTTTTCTTATATCTTCAGCCAATCTAGAAACATTAGTAAACACTTCTAAAATATTATTACCATTAATAATATGACTTTCCATCCCGTATCCAATTCCTTTGTCTGCTATATGTTTGCAATTGTATTGTTCAGAAGTTGGAGTAGATAAACCATATCCATTATTTTCTACACAAAATAAAACAGGTAAATTCCAAACTGATGCTACATTTAATGCCTCATGGAAATCTCCTTCGCTAGTACCACCTTCTCCGGTAAAAACTGCACAAACTTTATTATTTTGTTTTAATTTATTAGCCAATGCTATTCCATCTGCAACTCCTAATTGTGGTCCTAAGTGAGAGATCATTCCAACAATATTAAATTCTTGAGTTCCAAAATGGAAACTACGATCTCTCCCTTTCGTAAATCCATTCATTTTTCCTTGCCATTGAGAAAATAGACGATATAGAGGAATTTCTCTTGAGGTAAAGACCCCCAAATTTCTATGCATTGGAAGAATATATTCTTCTTTATGCAATGCAGCAGTAACTCCAATAGAAATAGCCTCTTGGCCGATTCCAGAAAACCATTTAGAAATTTTTCCTTGTCGTAATAAAACTAACATTTTTTCCTCAATTAAACGAGGTTTTAGCATCTGCCTATGTAAGCTAAGAAGAGTTTCTTTCTCTAAATTTGAAGTATTGTATTCTAAATCAGTAGTCATCAAAATTTATCAATTCTGTCTATTATTTAACGAAAATACTATTTTCAAATATAAATATGATTATAATTTATTTAAAATCTCAGCAGCTTTAAAAAGTGTTTCATTCGTTTTTCCAAAACAAAAACATATGATCTTATTCTCTTCTTAATTTTTTTAAAAATAAAGACAACAGAATTAAAGCTACATCAACCTCAATTGTTAACCTCTTAGCAAATTCAACATCTCTTTCGTTATAGATATTAGAGTATTCTAGGGTTTGAAAAAAAATGGCTTAAGTTTTATTAAAAAAAATCATGACAATAAAATAATTAATGACTCAGCTTTTGCAACTATTTAGCCTAAGCAATTGATATGGAATGTTTTAAAGCAAATACATTAAATTACTATACTTTAATTGAAGGTATAAAAAAACCTTATCAAATAATGATAAGGTTTTAAAATTATATTGTTAAAAAAATTACAATTCTTTGAAAATTGCATGCATCATTCTTTTCTTATCGTTGATGCTTTCCTCTAGAGCTATCATCGTTTCTGTTCTACTGACTCCAGGAATTTCATCAATTTTATATATAATGTCTTTTGCATCGTTTGTTCCTTTTGCTCTAACCTTACAAAAAATATTATATTTCCCAGCAGTAACATAAGCTACAGTTACGTTAGGGATCGAACTTAAGTTGGAAATTACGTTTTGTGTCATTGATGTTTTCTCTAAAAAAATTCCAACATGAGCTATAAATGAATAGCCCATTTTTTCATAATTTAAGGTTAATGTAGACCCTTGAATAATTCCTTCATCTTCCATCTTTTTTACACGTACATGAATAGTACCCGCAGAAACTAATAATTTTTTTGCAATATCCGTAAAAGGTGTTCTGGCATTTTCTATTAAGATATCTAATATCTGATGATCTATTTCATCTAGTATAAATTTTTTCATATTTTGTAAATTATTCAAATAATAAAACAAAAGTATATATTAAATTGAATATAATAGGCGTTACTATGAGAAAAATTCAAAAATTTAACGAACGAAATCGATTTCTTTGTGAAAAAATAGATCGGAAATATCACCAAGAACTTTTTTTGGAATAAATTTCACTTGATTATCTTCTAAAACTTCATTAAAATGAAATGCTTCATTTGGTTTTTTTGTAAAAATATGGAGAAGATCTCTAAAGCTCTCATTATTATTAGGTATGTTAAAATAAGCTTTATATTCGTCATAATTCTTTGTAATACTGATGTGATTCAACCCTTGGAGTATGGAGATAAAAGTAAACTCTCTTACTTTTTCTCTTTGATAGTCTTCTTTATAATGACCAGATTCTATTAAAATAGTAGGAAAACCAAGTTTTTGAAAATTATCTCCAGTAGCTGTAGGATAAAAGGTATCTGTGTATCTACCAATATGGTTTGGTATGATAAGTTGGAGTAAAGTATTCATGGAAACTATAACATTCATAGCTTTCTTTCTTTCTTGTGTAACTTTTCTTGTTTCTTCTTCTGAAGGCGCTAAAAAAGAAATCGTAGCTGGGTGTCTTGTCCCTTCTACACCAAAAACAGAACGTTGATCGTGAAGGTTGAAACAAAAATCTGGAATAAAATCAAGTAATACAGACCTTAATAGCTTACTCTCTTTAGCTTTTACATCAACAGCATCTCGATTTAAATCTACGTTTAGCGCATTTTCTCTAGTATAATATTCTGCTCCATCTGGATTTAAAATAGGAATTATTTTAATAGTACACTCAGAAAGAATTTGGATTATAATTTTGTCTTTAGATAAATGAAAATAATTTAGTAAATCTAAAATAGCTTTAGTTCCTGTACTTTCATTTCCATGCATTTGAGTCCAAATAAGAATTTTTCTTGCCCCCTTACCGATCTTTATTTGATGAATACTTCTGTTTTCTTCCGATATTCCAATTTTTTCTATTGATACAATAGCAGAATTATTAAATTTTGAAAAGACTTTTTCTATATCTCTTAAAGTAATCCATCTACCGGAGATTGAATCATCTTTGTAATCTTTTGCAATTGTTGTTGCTAAGTCGGCTGTAAGTATCGTTGTATGATTGTTCATATTACAACAAAAATACAAGATTCATTTTAGTATGATATAAAAATATTTACAAAAAGTAATTTAGCGGAATGTTACATTTGTCACTAAATAATGATTCGAAATTGTGATAGATGTAAACTAATCGTTGCTAGATTACACTTGTAATTTCATAGTATTGTAATCAATTCATGAATATATTTAAAAATAAATTATAAATCTTAAAATCAAATACTTATAATTTTTATCTAAAGCTTTAATTTAATAAAGTAAAAGCTTTAAAACTTAAATTAAATTAAATTTGGAATCTACATTTACTAAGTTTACATTTGTAACTTAAATAATAGTTTACAATGGTAAACAAGATAGAATTTACAAATAGGTTAAAAAAAATACTAGAATATCGTCAATTAACAGCTTCCATGTTTGCTGATAGAATTGGTGTTCAACGGTCTAGTATCTCGCATATTCTCTCGGGTAGAAATAAACCTAGTTTAGATTTTATATTAAAAGTCACCAATACTTTTATTGATGTAGATATTTACTGGCTTTTGAACGGAAAAGGAGAGTTTCCTATGAAAGTTAATGAAACCTCTAATACCCTTGTTAAAGATATTCCATTAATATCTGAAGTTTCATCTCCAATTTCAACTAAAGAAATGGATAGAATTGTCGTGTTTTATAACGATGGCACCTTTAATGAATATAAAAAAGGGTAATTATTGAATTAATTTAGCAATTCCAGTTCTAATAATTTCTATATTCTTATGCTTATTTGACGTGTTAGCAGTTTTTTGTTTTTGAACCATTTGTCTTAATAGGTTGATTCCTATTTGATCAAAATTAAATTGTCTGTATTGATCCCCTTTAACAACAACATCATCAACTAGATTTTGTATGGCTTGAGTATTATTACTGATTGATATCTGCTCATATGCTTTTTTATAAATTTCCTGAATCTTAGGATTGTTATTTAAATACATTCCTGCCAATACATTTTTAGCGATAAAGGCCATTTCAGAATCATCTTTCTCTTCTATGTATATTCTTGTTAGTGGAGTTGCAATGATTTTTTTAACCTCCATAGGAAGTTCTTTAGATTTTTTAATTGCAAACTGTTTGTCTATATAATACATCCCAACCAAAGCTTTACCTACAACACTGAAAGACTTACTATTAAGAGCTTTTTCAAAAACAGGTCTCAACTCCGGATCTGTCAATTTACCAAGAGTTTCAATAGCAGCAGCTTTAACTAGAGTTTTTGTATCACTATCCGCTATTCGTTTAATCCTTTTTATAGCTACTTTTTTAGACCATTTGTTTATCAGATTTATATTTTCTAATGCTAGTATTCTAATTTTATAGAAATCGTCGTTTAAAGCACCTGCAATTGCGTTAAAAGCTTTCTTTTGATCTTGATTATCCGAAACTTTTAGTAATGCTTCTATTTTATGCTGATAACTTTCTGCATTTTTTAGCTGAAAAATATAATCACTCAAGACTTTATTCTCACTAAATTCTGCCAATAAAACCCCATCTGCATTTACTTGAATCAAATCAGGACTCTTACTATTGAATATAAATTTAAAAGAAGTATCTCTACTGTCTATAAAAACATTGTGTCTAGTTTTAACTCCATTTTCAAAAATATCAATAGCCATTGGAAATTTAAATTCGTTGGTTTGAGTCTGAACAAAATTTACAGTTACTGTTTTTTCTAATAAATTATAATCATAAGACACCTGAATATTAGGATGTCCTGATCCATAAAACCATTGATTAAAAAACCATTGTAAATCTTTCCCACTAACCTCCTCTAGCGCAAGACGCAACTGAGAAACTTCTGCAGATTTGTATTGATTGATTGTTAAGTATTTTTTTAATCCTGTAAAGAAAGCATCGTCTCCTAAATAGTTTCGTAACATATGAAGGATAGCACCTCCTTTGTTATAGCTAATTAGGTCAAACATATCCTCTTTGTCATCGTAATAAAAACGAACTAGATTTTTTTCAAAATTATCTGTATCATCTTTATAGGCCTTTGAATTCTCAAAAAGATGAGCATCTGCATTCTTTTTCCCATATTTATATTCTCTCCATAAGTATTGACTATAATTAGCAAAAGATTCGTTAAGTGTTAGATTACTCCAACTCTCTGAAGTTACTAGATTGCCAAACCAATGATGGAATATTTCATGAGCAATTGTGTTTTCATGGCGATTTTCATCAATTAATTGCCCCTTCATTTGATAGGCTGCTTCACCATGTATTACCGCAGTTGTATTTTCCATAGCTCCACTAACATAATCTCTAGCAACTATTTGACTATACTTACTCCAAGGGTAAGCTACACCTAATATATTTTCAAAGAACCCAATCATTTCAGGTGTTAGCCCAAATATATCTTTCGCTAACGTTGCGTATTTTTTTTCTACATAATAATTTACAGGAATATTTTTGTGTGAATCTTCTATAATCTCATACTCACCAATTCCCATAAAAAATAAGTATGGAGCATGTTTTTGATTAAATTTCCAATAATCTGTTCTGTTTGTTCCGATATTTTTTTGACTTACGAGCGTTCCATTTGAAAGTGTCTTAAATTTATCTGGAACAGTAATGTAAATTTCTTGACTCGTTTTTTGATTTGGAGAATCAATCGTTGGAAACCAACAGCTGCTTGCTTCAGTTTCACCTTGAGTCCAAATCTGTGTTGGCTTCTTAGGATCTATTCCTGTTGAATTAATAAAATATAATCCTTTAGCAGCAGTAATTGCAATACTACCCTTTTTCTTTACCTTCTCTGGTCTAGCGGTGTATTTTATATACAAAGTATATTCTTCTCCCTTATTAAATTCTTTTGGTAATTCAATGGTTATTTGATAACCATCATAGCTATATGATAAGTTTTCATCATCCAAAGTAATAGTTTTAATAATCATTGCTTTTGCGTCTAAAACAACTTCATTCGTAGGGTAAAAGTGTGGACTTAAGGTCACCCACTCTTCACCATTTAACTCTTTTTTTTCAAAATTAAAATCAACTTTAAGTTTTGTATGAACTAGGTTGTTTATTTTATCCTTTTCTTTTCTATAAATTGAAGATGGGTCTTTAATTTGTGAAATAAGAACAGAAAATGAAAGTAAGAAGATGTATAAAAATGACTTTTGAAACTTCATATATAATTTAATAAGTTCCAAAAATACTAAATAATAAAAAGGCAGCTGTTAATCCCTAGTTAAAAGAAAAAGTCATTATTTATTCAAATAATGACTTTTAAGTATGTGATTTTTTATTCTATTGGACTTATTTAAAAGATAAATTAAATTGCTGAAGATTAAACTGATTTAGATCAATTTTAAGATACTCTATCATTTCCATAATTTTTCCAGGATTCATATTCTTTCCTAGTATCCTAGCTACCCCCACTCCTACTTCTTTCGAATGACCAAATGCGATTACTTCGTCTATAGAATCAGAATCTCCATTGCAATAAATAGCCAGTTTCATTCCTTTTACATCCATTCTCATTAAGCTCTTGTAGGAATTTGAATTTTTAAGAATACTTGATAGTAGTGTTTTTTCAATCTCATAGGCTTCCTCATTATTTTTATATGGCAACCCCGCTAGATTTACTTTTCTTATACTCTTATATGATTCTTTTATTTCTTCAGGTACACCTTCAGTCTTCAATTGAATAAAACTAAGAGGAACATCAACCGACATGAAACCTTCTTTTTCTTGACTTTCTATTAGGTATGATTGTAATGATTGTTGTTTATTACAAGACACAAACAAGGAGTTTAATAATACAACGGATAAAAAGATGACTGTTTTTTTCATATTTTTTAATTATTTTTAGTGAAGGTGTCTACTAATGTTGTCATTTTATTGATGTCTATACTTCCACTTAATGAAACAATCATAGCTTCAGACATACCATTTGTTTTTTCATCAATTCCTTTTACTAGCATAAGCACTTCACTTACTAGATCTTTGGTTGATGTTGTTTTTACATAAATCCAAACTTTAGAACTGTCTTCTTTTAACCTCATTAATTCAGTTAATTTCTGAACTCTAACAGCCTTTTTAACCATGGTTTCCATTTTTACAGCAATTTCTAGTTTATCTGTAGAGAATGTTCTAAACTCATTTAAATCATCAATCATCTTAAAGACTTCTGTCATTTCGTTACCACCTTCACTACTATCAAAATTAAACTTTGATAAAATTTCAAAAGCATCTTTACTTATAATGACAGAAGAAACTCCCTCCATATCTTCAAGTTGGTCAAAAATTGACTGTCCAAAACTTACTGCTGGAAAGATTGATAATACTATTAATAAAATTATTTTTTTCATTATAGTTGAATTTACTTGATATTATTATTATTATTATTATTATTATTATTATTTATTTTTAAATATTTTATGAACGGTATCCTCATATACATAAAGCTTATTAAATGCTTGGTTTCCCTTTTTTAAATTGGCAGATACTACTTTTAATGCCTCTGTAACTTGAGCTAAGATTTTTACTGCTTTTTTCCTTTCTTGATACTCGTTAAATTTATTTGATACTAAAAAAACACTTATCAATAAAGCTAATGACGCTACAACTGAAAGCCATCTGTAGTTTTTAGTTTTAAATCTGATGTCTTTATCATAAATTTCATCATTACTTGCTGTAAAATAAGTAAATATCATTTTATATTCTTCTAAATGTGGTGCAACATTATCTGATAAGAAGTACACCTTTAGCATTCCTTCTTCCTCTATTGTTGTCTCAGCATTTTCATACTTTTTTAATAATTCTTCTATATTAGCTAACTCCATAATCATGTTGTTTTGTGAGCTCTTCTCTAATTGTTTTTCTTGCTCTTGATAATGAAACTCTAACGGCAGTTGGCTTCATCTCTAAAATATTACATATTTCATCAAAATCATATTGTTCTATATCTCGTAATTGAATAATTAACTTTTGCTGTTCAGGTAATTTTTCAATAAGTAAATGTACTTTATTTACACTATCTATATATTCAATTTTCTTATCTAGACTAGTATCTTTTTCTTTGTAATTACTGTGTATTAATTTTAAATTACTTGCTTGTTTTGACTTTAGCCTATCATAACAATAATTCTTTGTCATTGTCATGGCAAAGGCTTCTGTATTCTTGTAGTCTGCTAATTTTTCTTTATTTCTCCATAATTTTAAAAATAATTCTTGAGTAGCATCTTCTGCTTCTTCTGTTGAAACCAATAATCTTTTTGCCATTCTAAAGACTTTATCTTTAAAAGGTAAAGCAACTTTTAAAAAGTCGGATTGATTCATTATTTATAAAATCTATATACTATCATATAAAACATGTCAAAAACGTAACATTATAAATTTAAGACGAAATGCATTATATTTTGTTACAACAATAGATAAAAAAATACTAATTATACTTAAATTGCGTTTCTATTGTTATTGCTATACAAGTTATGAAACAAATAATACTGAAGGGACTCATTTTAATTTTATTAGTAAGTATTACACTCAACAGTTGTAACAGATCAGATGAATCATTAGATTCAGTTATTGAAGTCCAAGATTTTGTTTGGAAAGGAATGAATGCTTATTATTTGTATCAAGAAAATATTTCTGATTTATCTGATGAACGTTTTAGTTCTAATCAAGAACTAGAAAGCTATTTAAGAGGTTTTGATACTCCAGTGGATATTTTTAATTCTCTAAAAACATCTTCTGATTCAAGGTCAATATTAATTGATGACTACACAATTTCAGATGCCCCTAGGACATTAAGATCAGCATTTACACCAGGAATGGAATTTGGGCTTTTTAAAGACCCAAACAAAATAGATAGTATTATAGGGTATGTATCGCATATTCTTCCGCTGTCTTATGCAGCAAGTAAAGACATTACGAGAGGTGATTTTTTTTATGCAATTATTAATCAAGATTTAGATACTGTTCGTTTAGTAGAAAATAATTTTAGAGAGTTATTGATAGACTATCAACAAGATACTCTAAAATTACTAATGGCAAATTTTGATGGTGAAACTCTCATAATTAATAATAAGAGAGTAGACTTAGTTAAAAAAAGCTATCAGTATCCTCCTATTTTCTTAAAAAAAGTGATAGATCTTGGTGTTAAAAAAGCAGGATACTTAATGTATAACAATGATTTTTCTAATAATTACATAGGTGACTTAAATACAACTATATTAGATTTTAAAAATGAATCTGTTAATGAATTGATAATTGATTTAAGATATACTATTGGGAGTCATTCATATGCAAGAACTATTGCCGAAATTGCTACAATGATTACAGGGCAATTTCCCGAAGAAATAGTTATGAAAGAAACTTGGAATTTAAAAGCTCAACCTTGGTTTGAGCTCAATCAGCCAGAATCTCTATTAACAAAATTCCCAACAAGTCTTGGAAATAATGAAATCATAAATAGTTTAAATCTATCAGATGTTTATATTATTTTAAATGGTGATAGTTTTACTGGATCTTCTGCTACAGAGTTACTTATAAATAGTCTACGACCCTATATAAACGTTCATGTTTTAGGAAATAAGACGAGAGGAGATAATTTAGGTTCTATGAGCTTATATGATTCTGATGATTATGAAGTTTATAATGCAAATTTAAATCACTTCTATTCATTAAAACCACCTGTACTAAAGTTTTCTAATAAAGAAGATGAAACCTATGATACTGGAATTATTCCTACAATTCAGTTATGTCCTACAGAAAATCCTCTTAATTTAGGAGAACTAGGCGAGGTTACAGATCCTTTACTCAAGGAAGTACTTATATATGTAACTACTGGAAATAGTGGATTAAACCTTCCCTGTAACCCATTTGAATTAGAAATACTATATAATTCTATAAATTCACAAAGAATTACTGATAACGGAACTTTTATAAAACAAGACTTACCAAATCTAGGACGATAATGAAAAAAATAAAATCTACATATATATTACTTATAATTACTTGTATTACTTTTTTTATTTCATGTAAAAAAAGCGATAATTTTACGGCTAACGGAAATGATGAAATCCATTTATTCATATGGAGAGCTATGAATAATTATTATTTATGGCAACCAAATGTGCCGGATTTATCAGATACAAGATTTACTACTGTAGGTCAAGTATATTCTGAATACTCTAACTTTTCATCTCCAAGTGATGTGTTTGAAAGTCTACGATATCAACCTGGAGTTGTAGATCGTTTTTCTTGGATTGTAGATGATTATATAGCTTTAGAAAATTCTTTTCAAGGAATAAATCTAAGTAATGGTATGGAATTTGGCTTGGTAAGATATGCTAATGATGCTGCTAAAGTGTTTGGATATGTTCGCTATGTAATCCCTGGTTCAGATGCAGAGATTAAAAACATAGAAAGAGGAATATTATTTTCAGAAGTTGATGGTACTCAGTTAACAGAATCTAACTACAGAAACCTTCTATTTGATGACAACACAAATTACACATTGTCTTTAGCAGACTTTAATGATGGAGACCCAATAACAAATTCAACAACAGTAAACTTGGTTAAATCGCAGCTTCAGGAAAATCCTGTTAGCATAGTAAAAACAATTAATGAAGGAAATCACAAAATTGGATATTTACTATACAATCAATTTTCTAGCACTTTTGATGCAGAATTAAATACTGCTTTTGCGTCCTTTCAATCAGAAAACATTACTGATCTAATTATAGATTTACGATATAATGGTGGCGGTAAAGTTAGTACAGCAACTTATTTAGGGGGAATGGTAACTGGCCAGTTTAATGGTCAGCTTTATTCTAAAGAATTATGGAACACCAAAGTTCAAGATGCTTTAGATGCTAGTTTATTTGAGAATAATTTCACAAATCAACTAGATAATGGAACCGTAAATGAACCATTAAATAATTTAAATTTAAATAGAGTTTATTTTATTACTTCTCGTAGTACAGCTTCTGCATCAGAATTGGTAATGAATAGTTTATCTGCTTATATAGAAGTAAGTTCTGTTGGTACTACATCAATTGGAAAAGTACATGGTTCTGTAACCTTATATGATTCTGATAATTATACTAGATCAGGTGATAATTTAAATCCAGATCATACATGGGCTGTGCAGCCTTTAGTATTAGAAATAAAAAATAAAAATAATTTTAATGAACCACAAGGTATTACCCCAACAGTAGAGTTACCAGAAAATTATGGAAGTCTTGGTGTTTTAGGAGAAAGAAGCGATCCTCTTCTTGATAGAACAATTGTTTTAATAACTACTGGCGGTAGGGCTAGTATTTCTAAAATAAACAATTTTTTAAAATTAGAAGAAATTACTAGCTCTCAAGAAAACAATCCTCTTAAAAATAATATGTTTATTGATGTCAAAAAAGTAAAATTGAAATAGAGTTTTATATTCACTATTTATCTTAATTAAACATCTAAATGAAACAAATCTATACAATTTTCATTTTAATAATTCTCATGAGTTCTTGTACTGAAGAATATCAGTCAAGAATTATAGATGATATTTCCATAAAAACCTTTAGAATAGATAGTGTTAGTATACGAACTATTGTTGCTGTAGATGCAGACAAAGTTTATTTTGCTGCTTCTAATGGACGTGTGGGTTATCAATGGGATGAACAAAAATTTGAGCAAATAAAATTCATAAAATATGCAGATTCCATCTCTCCAAATTTCAGAAGTCTAGCAACAAATGGAACTGATTATTTTGCTTTGAGTATCGGGAACCCTGCCCTACTCTATAATCTTTCCAAAGATACTTTAGTGTATAAAGAAACTCATGAAAAAGTGTTTTACGATTCTATGAAGTTTTTTGATACTCTAAACGGAATAGCAATTGGTGATCCAACAGATGATTGCTTGTCTATTATTCTTACAAATGATGGTGGAAATACATGGACTAAAATATCCTGTGATAAACTTCCAAAAATTTCAGACGGTGAAGCTGCTTTTGCCGCTAGCAATACAAATATAAAGTTGCTAGGTAAAACTGCCTGGATAGTTACGGGTGGTAAAAAAGCTAGAGTCTTTAAATCTACTGATCTGGCTATCACATGGGAGGTTTTTGAAACTCCAATTATTCAAGGTGAAAATTCGCAAGGAATTTATTCTGTTGATTTTGCTGATGAAAATAATGGGATCATAATAGGAGGTGATTATTTAAAATCAGAAGAAAACTTAAGTAATAAGGCCATCACCTTTGATGGTGGTAAAACATGGGAACTAGTTGCAGATGGAGAAAACCCTAATTATAAGAGTTGTGTACAATATGTACCTGGAACAAACGGAAAAGAAGTTTTTGCAGTAGGAAAGACAGGTATATCTTACTCCAAAAATGGAGGAATAAGTTGGAATGAGGTGAGCAAAGATGAATTTTATACCATTCAGTTTGTTGATAGAAATACAGCATGGTTAGCAGGTAATAAAAAAATAGGCAAATTAATACTACCCTAAGTAATGAAAAGAAGTTTTATCCTCCTATTTTTTATTTTTATAGGTTTTTCTTGTGCTACAAAAAATGAACTATCAAAAGAGTTTAACTGTGATAGTGATAGTTTTTCAAATCTAGAAAAGATTGAAGATGTTAAGAAGCTGTTTTCTATTCATTTCCCCGATAGTTGGAAAACAAACTTATATTACGATAATAATCAATCTTCAATATTTTCTGCAGATACTACGAAACAACTAACAGAGACTATGTTAATAGACATTACACATATTTCTAATCAACTATTATTTGACACTAGTTTTACCGAAAAATTCAAGTCCAGTTTATTACAAGAAAAATTAGTAGAAATAACATCTGGATTGTTAATATTTAAAGAAAAAAACACATATTATTCTATAGCAATAGGAAAGAAAAGAACGTTTGAATATAAAATTTATAATCTTTTTATCAAACTAGATGAAAACAATTATATTCACTCAAAAATAGAAGTTTATGGAGATTCTTTAGTAGATCAAAGAATTTGCACTGGTATCAATTTATTAGAAAAAATAACATATTAAAACGAATGAATAAAGAACATATTATCAATAGATTTATTAGTTATGTAAAGATAGATACAGAATCTGATCCTAATAACCCTTCTTTTCCTAGTACTGAAAAACAATGGAATTTGGCCAAGGTTTTAGTAAAAGAGCTTTCTGATATAGGCATGAGTGATATTACCTTAGATGATAACTGTTATGTGATGGCTACCTTGCCAAGTAACATAGATTATGAGGTTCCAACAATAGGTTTTGTTTCTCACATAGATACAACACCAGATTATACAGGAGCAAATGTAAATCCACAAATTCATCACCATTATGATGGAGAGGATATTATATTGAATGAAAAAGAAAACATAGTATTAAGTCCCTCTTATTTTGATGATTTACTTCAATACAAAGGACAAACTATTATCACAACAGATGGTACAACTCTTCTAGGAGCTGATGATAAAGCAGGCATAACTGAAATTGTATCAGCGATGGAATATTTGATCAATCATCCAGAAATAAAACATGGAAAGCTACGGATCTGCTTTACCCCAGACGAAGAAGTTGGCAAAGGTGCTCATAAGTTTGATGTAAAAAAGTTTGGTGCAGAATGGGCATATACAATGGATGGGAGTCAAATTGGAGAATTAGAATATGAGAATTTTAATGCAGCTGGGGCGAAAATTACCATCAAAGGAAAAATTGTACACCCTGGTTATGCAAAAGGAAAAATGATCAATTCTATGACTATTGCTAGTGATTTTATTAGCAGACTACCCTTAAATGAAGTTCCTGAAGCTACAGATGGTTATGAAGGTTTTTTTCATCTACACCAAATGGAAGGCAAAGTAGAAAAAACTGTTTTACAGTATATAATTCGAGATCATGATCTGCTATTGTTTAAAGCTAGAAAACAAACTATGATAGATTTGGTAACTAAAATTAATAACGAATTAGGGAATGATTTAATTCATATTGAATTAAAAGATCAATACTACAATATGAAAGAAAAAGTAGTTCCTGTAATGTATATTGTAGATATTGCCGAGGAAGTAATGAAAGAGATAGGGATTATACCTTTAATTAAACCAATACGAGGAGGGACAGATGGATCGCAACTGTCATTTATGGGATTGCCCTGTCCGAATATTTTTGCAGGTGGACATAATTTTCATGGACGTTATGAATATATACCTGTAGAATCTATGATAAAGGCAACAGAAGTGATTGTAGGGATTTCAGAAAAAGTAGCAAGAAAATTCAAAAATTAAGATAATTCTGAATGTCTCCCTTGCACTCCCTCATAGAATGAATGAAAATACTCAAAATCTTTTTCTTTGTTACTTGTAGTTTCATAGGGTTCTGAAAATTTAATTTGTTTATTTTCAAAATCTAAGGTTGCCATTACAATAGGAACCTTCGCCCCTTTGGCTATATAATAAAATCCTGTTTTCCAAACATCTACTTTTTTCCTTGTTCCTTCGGGAGAGATTCCAAGTCTAAATTCATCTTTAGAATTAAAAATTTGTACAATAGCATCAACCATATTACTACTCTGGCTTCTATCAACTGGTGTGCCTCCTAAAGAACGAAATATAAAACCAAATGGTCCTTTGAATAAAGAATTTTTTCCTATAAAATTAACCTTTTCACCGGAGGAATTTCTTGCTAAAATAGCAATAGGGAAATCTTTCCAACTTGTATGTGGAGCAGCTAATACTATATATTTCTTTAAATGTTTAGGGAAATCTCCAACTAATTTCCAACCTAAAATACGAGTAAATATAAATTTTGACAATCCTTGCATCTTCAATTTTAAAAGCTCTAAATTTAAGAACTTATTTTTAAATGATGATAGATTTATTTATTTACTTAATTATTACAATTGTTAGTGTTGTAATTGGCTTATTTCTAGGGAGAAACTCCGCAAGATTGACGTATGAAAAAGGTCAAGCTACTCTCGAGGAAAGAAATACGATTTTGAGTCAGAGCTATCAAAATTCAGATGATGATTTAAAAGCTTCTCAAATAGAAAAAGAGGCATTGATAGCTACCAAAACACGATTAGAGACAGAATTAAAAAATTCTGACCTTAAAATATCAGAAAACAAAGAAGAATTAGGTAAACTTCAAGAAAAATTCACCAAAGAATTTGAAAACTTAGCAAACAAAATTTTAGAAGAAAAATCCACTAAGTTTACAGAACAAAATAAACTAAATATGACCAATATCTTAACTCCTTTAAAAGAAAAAATTGAAGGATTTGAGAAAAAGGTAACAGAATCACAGAAGGAAAGTATTGGTATGCATTCTGCTTTAAAAGAACAACTTAATAACTTAAAAGATCTTAATTTACAAATGAGTAAAGAGGCCATAAACCTAACAAAAGCTTTAAAAGGTGACAGTAAAGCTCAAGGGGATTGGGGAGAAACACAGTTAGAAATTCTTTTAGAAAAAGCAAATCTTGCCAAAGATATCCATTTTACAACTCAGGGAGGGTATAGAGATGAAGATGGAAGATTAAAAAAGCCAGATTTTATAATCAACTTACCCGATAGCCGTCACTTAATTGTAGATTCTAAAGTTTCTTTAACAAACTATGAAGCTTATTTTAATGAAGAAGATGAACAAAAGAAAGAAATTCATCTAAAAAAGCATATTGAAAGTATTCGTAAACATATTAAAGAACTAAGTGAAAAGAAATACGAATCTTTATATGAAATTAATACTCCAGATTACGTGTTAATGTTTGTTCCTATAGAACCTGCATATTTATTAGCTTTAAATAAGAACAATCAGCTATATATGGAGGCTTTAGATAAGAATGTTGTCTTGGTTTCTACTTCTACTCTCTTAGCAACTTTAAGTACTGTAGCTTCTATGTGGCGACAAGAAAATCAGAAGAAAAATGTGTTAGAAATTGCAAACCAAGCTGGAAGATTATATGATCAATTTGTGAATTTAACGGATGATTTAATTAAAGTAGGAAATCAATTAAAGACGGTACAAGGAAGTTATGATTCTTCTATGAAAAAACTAACTGGTAAAGGAAATCTCATCAAAAAGGTAGAAAAGATTAAGGAGTTAGGAGCAAAAACTAGTAAAGTAATGAACAAGAGTTTATTAGACAGAGCCACAGAAGATTAATGTATAATTAATTTAATGATACTGGTTTTTGTTCCTGATGTAAGTTTTGCTATATAAACTCCTTTCCCGTAATGACTTAAATTAATTTCATTATTATCTTTCAAATTCTCTTTTTTAACTAGTAACCTTCCTGAAAGATCAAAAACCTTTAACAAAACACTTTCATTATTTATAATTGAAAGCTTAAAAACACCGTTATTACTAGGATTAGGATACATCTTGGAAAGACTTTTCTTAAAATTAGGGGTACTTAAAATACCACTTCCTTCTTTAATTACTATGGATTGATTTACATCAATATTATTAATAATCTCTATAACTCCTGAACTAGTCCATGTCACTTTAATATAATCTATTTCTGTAGCAGTACCAGTACCAAAAAACTCATAAGAAGAATTTTGTGATAGATACCCTTCCCCAGCTAAAGTATAACGATATTGAGATTGTCCTGCAATATTAATTTCTATTGTGTTTCCAATACCTCCTTTATTAGAAAGAACTCCTTCTAGTTTTACCTTTAACCAATTATTTTCATTGATTGATTTATTTTTCCACAAAAAGTTATTGTCAGAATTATTACCAACAATAATGTCTGGTTTACCATCATTATCCATATCTCCTATAGCATTAGAATAACTTTCTCTTAAATCAGTTTGAAAACCTGTGTCTTCAGGTATAATAAATGTACCATCAGATTGTTGTTGATAAAAAGCTGAAGAGAGATATGAGCCAACACTTCCGTCAAAACTACTACTCACATATAGATCTAATAGACCATCATTATCTGCATCTAAAAAAACAGAACCCCATCCAACACTATTAAATGTGGTTCCTGTTTCTACAGCAATATTTGTAAATGTATCATCACCATTATTTTTCAATAAAACATTTCCTTCAACAGTGTTTGTGATATATATATCGAACCATCCATCATTATTATAATCTCCAAGTGTCGTTGACATTGCGTTAATAGCTATGTCAGTTCCACTATATTCAGAAACATCTTCAAAAGACCCATCACCTGAGTTTTTGTAAAGTCTATTTATATTTTCTGTTTTATCATTTGAAACATAAATATCTTGAAATCCATCTTTATTGTAATCAAAAAAAATAGCACAGAAAGATAATTGACCTTCCAGGGATATACCTGAAGAACCAGTAATATCGGTAAATATTCCTGAATCATTTCTATATAGGTAATTATGATTAAGAGGATCTCTATTTGAGATAAAAACATCTAGATCTCCGTCATTGTCAATATCAGCAAATGATGCTCCATAGGTGAAAAGATCTGTTTGAAAGAGGCCAACTGTAGAAGAAATATCAGTAAAAATCATATTACCCTCATTTCTGTAAAATTTATTTATTCCTTCCACAGCAGTTACGAAAAAATCATTGTCACCATCATTATCGTAATCAACCCAAATCACTTGTTTTATTTTAAAAGTATTTGAAATTCCGTTTAGGGTAACAAGGTCAAAAATACCAGTATTGTTTTTAAGGAAATATACTTCATATCCATCATCTGAAGTATAGGTTATATCATCCCAGCCATCATTGTCGAAGTCAACAAAAGAGAGACCTCCCCCTAAATAAATATTACCATTACTGAAATTAGCACCTACTTCATCAGCCATATCTACAAAAGCTATTTGAGAAAAAATTAACCTTGAATACAGTAAAAAACAAAAGAAAAAATAACTCCTCATAATCAAAAATAATTTAGCTCATAAATAAAGGTCTATGATTCATAAAAGAATGAACTTCTCTTGAGACATCTTTTAAAATTTCTTCATTTTCAAAATTATGGATTACTTTATCTATAAATTCAACAATAATCTTCATATCATCTTCTTTTAATCCTCGAGTAGTTACTGCTGGAGTTCCAATTCTAATACCAGAGGTAACAAATGGTGATTTATCATCAAAAGGAACCATGTTCTTATTAACTGTAATTTCAGCTTTTTCAAGAGCAGCTTCAGCATCTTTCCCTGTAATATTTTTATTTCTAAGGTCAATTAGCATCATATGGTTATCTGTACCACCAGAAATTAAATGATATCCTTTTGCAACAAAAGCCTTCGCCATAGCGGCAGCATTTTTCTTTACTTGAATTTGATAATGCAGAAATTCAGCTGTCAATGCCTCAGAAAAAGCAATCGCTTTAGCTGCTATAATGTGTTCTAATGGGCCTCCTTGATTTCCAGGAAAAACACCACTGTTTAGCAAAGAAGACATTTTTTTAAGATTTCCATTCTTTAATTTTAATCCAAAAGGATTCTCAAAATCCTTTCCCATTAATATCATTCCACCTCTCGGCCCACGTAGTGTTTTATGTGTTGTAGTTGTCACTATATGACAATGAGGTAAAGGATCATTTAAAATCCCTTTTGCTATCATTCCGGATGGATGAGAAATATCTGCTAACAACAATGCATTAACACTATCTGCAATTTTTCTAAAACGTTTAAAATCTATATCTCTAGAATAAGCAGAAGCACCAGCAATAATCATTTTGGGTTGCACTTTAGTAGCTATTTCTTGGATATTATCATAATTTAACAGACCCGTTTCTTTTTCAACACCATAAAAATGAGGCTCGTACAATTTACCAGAAAAATTTACTGGAGAACCATGGGTTAAATGTCCTCCATGAGACAAGTCAAATCCTAAAATTTTATCACCAATCTCCAAGCAGGCATGAAAAACTGCGGTATTTGCTTGAGAACCAGAGTGAGGTTGAACGTTAGCATATTCAGCTCCATACAATTCTTTTGCTCTATCGATTGCTAATTGTTCAACAATATCAACAATCTGACATCCACCATAATATCTTTTTTTTGGATAGCCTTCTGCATATTTATTTGTTAAGACAGAACCTGCTGCTTCCATAACTTGGTCACTTACAAAATTCTCTGAAGCTATTAATTCTAAGCCATTTACTTGTCTCTCTTTCTCAGCCTCTATCAATTCAAAAATCTCTTTATCTCGTTGCATTTTTAAAATTTAATTAAGAAACTCAAATGTACTTAAAAAACGTTTTTAAGATGATAACTTTCCACTATATTTGATACAAACTTTATTAACAATTTTTAATGAAAATAACAGCCAATAACCCAAAAAGAAAATCATGGTTAACAGTTACTGAAAACTCTGATTTCCCCATTCAAAACATACCTTTTGGTGTTTTTATCACCAAAGATGATATTATCACAATCGGAAGCAGAATTGGAGATTTTGCTATAGATTTAGGAGCATTTCACCAACTGGGATATTTTGATGGAATTCCATTAACTGATGATATTTTTTTACAAGACAATCTAAATGATTTTATAGCTGATGGTAGAAAAACATGGAGGTTGGTAAGAAATCGTATTGCAGATGTTTTTGATGTAACTAATGGTGTTTTGCGTGATAATGCAACAAATAAAGACAAAGTGATCTTTAGAGTAGACGAGGTAGAGATGCTATTACCCGTTAGTATTGGTGATTATACAGACTTCTATGCAAGTAAAGAACATGCTACCAATGTAGGGAGTTTATTTAGAGATCCTGAAAACGCATTGTTACCTAACTGGTTGCATATTCCTATTGGTTACCATGGAAGAAGTTCTTCCATTATACCATCCGGAACAAAAATCAGAAGACCCTTCGGACAAACAAGACCACCAGAGGGATCTAATACTCCAGGTTTTGGACCTTCTAAATTATTGGATTTTGAATTAGAAATGGCTTTTATAACTACTGCTTCTAATAATTTAGGTGAAAGAATTCCCATTGAAGATGCTGAAGAATATATTTTCGGGATGGTTCAGTTTAATGATTGGTCTGCAAGAGACATTCAAGCATGGGAATATGTTCCTCTAGGGCCGTTTTTAGGTAAGAGTTTTGCTTCAACTATATCTTCTTGGATTGTAACATTAGATGCCTTAGAACCTTTTAGAGTAGGAAATCCTAAACAAGATTTTAAACCTCTTCCTTATCTTCAAAATGATAAAAAAGCAAGTTTTGATATTAAACTTCAAGTAGGTATTCAACCAGAAGGAGAAAAAGAGACAATTGTTGCCAATTCTAACTTTAAGTATATGTATTGGACTATGGCACAACAGTTAGCACATCATACCGTTAATGGATGCCCGGTTAATGCTGGTGATATGATGGGAAGTGGTACTATATCTGGACCAACTAAAGATAGTTATGGTTCCATGTTAGAATTAACCTGGAGAGGTCAAAATCCTATTAAATTATCTGATGGTACAGAAAGAAAATTCATCAATGATCATGATACGGTTATTATGAGAGCACATTGTCAAAATGAGAGTGTTAGAATTGGTTTTGGAGAGTGTGTAGGTCAAATATTACCAGCAAAATAGTTTTTATAATTTTCTTTAAATAAAAAAAGCTTCCTTGTTGGAAGCTTTTTTTATTTAAAATTTATTCATCAATAGGAGGATAACCATAAATTTTCTCAAAATCTACCTCAAAATTTGCTCTTAAGTATGCATTTAATTTTTTACGATAATCTTCTTTAAGCCATGTAACAAAATTATGTGTGCTTTTAGAAATACATTTAGAATATCTATTAATACGATCGTCTATTTCCTCACCTAACATTTTTGCCAAGGCCAAAGAATCATATACGTCATCACTGTTTTCAATACAAATTTTAGCATGGTGAATAATAGATCTTTCAAGTACTTTTTTAGAAGATTCACCAGCTCTAATCGTACTCAAATATTCTTTCTTAATATCAAAATAAAGCTCTGTAGATTTTGCAAACTCTTTTTTAACATGATCAGGAAATTCAAATCGAAATGTTCCTTCAATCTCTTCATCTGATAATATAGCATCTAAATAATAATCAGGAGCTCGAAACATTCTTTGCCAATCTAAATCTGCACCCCAAGCTCCAAATCTGTGAAAATTATTTCCTAAATCTATCACATTGAAAGTAGATTTATAATCTAGAACCCTAGAGCCTCTTCCTATCATTTGATAATACAAAGTAAGAGATTTTGTTGCTCTATTTAAAATAATAGATTCTATTGTAGGTTCATCAAAACCAGTAGTTAATATACTTACAGAAGTAATGATTGCATTGGGTGTTTTTTTAAACCATTTTAGGATGAAATCTCGTTCTTTTTTTGTGTTTGTATTGTCTAGATGTGCTATGGGATACCCTGCTTTTTTAAAGGCATGATAGACTTGGATTGAGGTATGAATACCATTGTTGAAAATTAGTGTTTTCTTTCCTTTAGAAGTTTCTTCATAAGCACCAACCAATTTTGATAGCATATCTACATTCGTATACAAATCTTCTGATGATTTGACTGTATAATCTCCATTTGCTCCAACTTCTAAGGATGTTAGACCAACATTGTAAGAAAACATATTGGCACTTGATAAAAAATTATGTTCAATTAAATGCTCTATTGTTTCCCCTACAAATAACTCCTGATAATTTTCATACATCGGTAATTTTATATTAGAACTTAACGGAGTTGCTGTAACACCTAATATAAAAGATTCATTAAAAAATTTAAAAATCTTTGTAAATGAATTATAGTGGGCTTCATCAACAATCACCAATCCAATGTCAGAAATATCTAATTTATCATCAATTAATCTATTTTTTAAAGTTTCTACCATGGCAACAAAACAATGATAATTGTCTTGATCATCTAAATTCGCCGTACTATTAATAATTTTATTAAGAACCCCAAATTCATCTAACATGTTTGAAGTTTGCTTACTTAGTTCGATTCTATGAGTTAATACTAATACCTTCTTTTTATATTTAGAGATGTAACGTCTTACAATCTCGGAAAAAATAACAGTTTTACCTCCACCCGTTGGAAGTTGATACAGTAAGTGATAATCGTCTACTGCACTATCAAACCTTTGAAATATTTCTTCAATAGCAGTTTTTTGATAATTATAAAGTTCTTTTCCTGAGGTATTTTTAATAGTATTGATTTCTGGCAAAATTTTATAAAGTTTGAAATTAAACAGTTTCTTAAAGGTATTTTTGAATATTTATATTTGTAATCTCATAGTGAGAAAGATTTAAGACAGCTACCTCATTTCTAATGACTAACAACTGTGGTGATTGGTGCATTACTTGGAAGTCATACCCTACTTCATCAGAAACATTTCTAAAATTCAATAAGTCTAAGTAATAAATCTTGATATTCATCATAGATTCATCAAATAATTTTTCAAAACGCTTGATAACCATACTACTAACGCCACAACTTGTAGAATGTTTGAAAATAAAAATCGTTTCTGTTTTTGATTGCTTTTTTATGACTTCTATTTGTTTTAAAGAATTTAAAGGTATCCAATTTACAATAGCTCCTTTCTCTTCATTTTCTTTACTCCCAAATATTGTATTAAATAATCCCATACCCTTAATTTATTTAACAAAAATACAATCTAAATATTTAAATATAGATACCTTGGTACTATAAATATATGTTTTAAAAGAGTGTCGCTTATAGAACAAAGATCAACGAAAACGATATTTAATTTAATAAAAATCATTTTTATATTTTATCTATATTCGTACAAACAAATATGACTAATTATGAAAAAAATAATTCTAATTTTTTGCTTTCTTTTTATATCCTTAGCTTCCTCGGCTCAAGAGGTAACTACTTATTATTTTATTCGTCATGCTGAGAAATTACGAATCGATAAAACTGATAATAATCCAAGATTAAATAATGAGGGTTTAAAAAGAGCTGACGAATGGAAAGAAATCTTCTCTAATGTAAATTTTGATGCTGTTTATTCTACAGATTATGACAGAACTAAACTAACAGCTAAACCTACTGCAGATAGTAAAGACTTACCATTAACTTTATACAATCCAAAAGATATGTATTCAAAATATTTCCAGAAAAAAACCAAGGGCAAAACAGTTTTAGTAGTTGGTCATAGTAATACTACTAACGTATTTGCTAACAAGGTATTAGGGATAGAAAAGTATGAACAAATTAATGATAGTAATAATTCTAATCTTTATATAGTTACTATGATTGATGGAAAAACTTCTTCTATTTTACTAAAAATTAATTAATAGTAACTTTAATTTTTTCAAGATTAATTTCAGATGCTTTTATCAATTCATTACCTTGAAAAGCTTTATCTAAAGTTGATAATTTTGCATTGTTATTTTTGGGCTTAAAGTTATTGTAATCTAGGAATCGAATTCCATTTACATAATGTTCTTTTCGAACTTCTCTAAAACGCTTCCCTCCCCCATTTACATGAAATGTATATGCTAAATAATCAATTTTAAAATCATTTTTAGCGACCCAATAAATAAAAACATCATCAAAGTCTACACCACCATTTTCTTTAGAAAATGTAATTTGCACCTTATAATAATCTTTTCCTTTTATTCTAGTATCTTTTAATAAGATTTTCTTAACAGCCTCATCGTTCAAACCATAAGGCAGTACAGAAAAATAATGAACAGAATTCACAGACTCGGTATATTTAATCGCCATAGAATCTGGTATTTGTTTAGGATATGAATTAATAAAACGATTAAAGCCCGTATTCATTAGGATATCTTCATAAATAAGATCATCTAAAGTAAAAATTCTTTTTAGCTTAAATTGACCCTTAGATCTAAAGGCAGTATAATACTTGTTTCTAAATTCAAAGGAAAGAAAAGAATTATTGAGTTTTCCAACACCAGATATTTTAATAGATTTATCTATGATTTGCTGTGCTGTTAATGCTTTATTATTTGGCCTACAGGAAGTTACAGAAATTAAAAATACACAAAATAGGAATATATATATTATGAAGTGTATTTTGATAGTATTTGTGATTTGATAACTCATAAAATTACAGGTATAAAAGCGGACTAAAAATGTATCTTTGTAAAGATTTATATAAAACCTTAAAAGTAAGGTAAATCTTAATGGTCATTCAAAAAAAAATTAACATCCAAAATAAAAAAGCTCGTTTTGAATTTGAAATTCTAGACAAATATACGGCTGGAATACAATTAACAGGAACAGAGATTAAATCAATTCGCGAGAGTAAAGCTAGGATTACAGAAAGTTTCTGTGAATTCAATGACCGAGGAGAGTTATTTATTGTTAACATGTATATTGAAGAATACGCTTTTGGTCATCATTTTAACCATAAAACTACCAGCGAACGTAGGTTATTACTCAATAAAAGAGAACTGCGTGGTTTAAGAAAAGATGTAGAAGCCAAGGGAAATACAATTGTCCCTCTTCGTTTGTTCTTAAATGAAAATGGTTGGGCAAAATTAGAAATAGCCTTAGCGAAAGGAAAGAAAACACATGACAAGCGAGAAACCATGAAAGAACGTGATAGCAAACGTGACTTGGCAAGAATAAAAAAAAATTTTAATACATAATTTTAGTAAAATATATAATTAAGTATGTGTTTTTAAAATCGTACTTACTAAGTTTATAACTCTTTTATAAACAACCACTCTAAATTTTAATCTAAAATGCTAAAAGATAAACTATCCAATTACAATATTATTCTAGCATCTGCATCACCAAGAAGACAAAAAATTTTTAAAGAATTAGACGTTCCTTTTACTATTCAAGTTAAAGAAATCGATGAAATCTATCCAGAACATTTCAAAGCATCAGAAATTACAGATTATTTAGCAGATCTAAAATCGAAATGTTTTACAGATATACAGAAAAACGATTTATTAATTACTTCAGATACCATCGTTTGGTTTGAGGAAAAAGCCTTAGGGAAACCAAAAAATAAAAAAGAAGCATTTAATATGCTTAAAAACATGTCTGGCAAAAAGCATTCTGTCTATACTTCCGTTAGTATAAAAAACATATTCTTTCAAAAAGTTTTCCATGATGAAACTATTGTGGAATTTGAAGAATTTACTGATGAAGAAATCAACTATTATCTAGAAAATTTCACCCCATTTGACAAAGCAGGTAGTTATGGGATTCAAGATTGGATTGGATTGGTTGGTGTGAAAAAAATAATTGGAAGCTATTATAATGTAATGGGTTTACCTGTTCATAAATTATATAAAGAATTGCTAAAGATCTCTCAATAAGATTTAATTAATAACTTATTTTTACAACTAAATAACAATCCAATCAAATGAAAAAATATACATACACAGAGATGAAAGACACTAGGTCTGGTTTTGGTGATGGTTTAACAGAACTAGGAAAAACAAACCCTAATGTAGTTGCTTTATGTGCTGATTTAATAGGTTCATTAAAAATGAATGAGTTTAAAGAAAATCATCCTGAACGTTTCTTCCAGATAGGAATTGCTGAAGCTAATATGATGGGAATTGCTGCAGGTTTAACCATCGGTGGTAAAATACCATTTACTGGAACTTTTGCTAATTTTTCTACTGGACGAGTATATGATCAAATTCGTCAATCTATCGCTTATTCTGATAAAAATGTGAAGATCTGTGCGTCTCATGCAGGACTAACTTTAGGTGAAGACGGGGCAACCCATCAAATTTTAGAAGATTTAGGATTGATGAAAATGTTACCAGGTATGACTGTTATTAATACCTGTGACTATAATCAAACTAAAGCAGCAACGATAGCAATAGCAGATTATGAGGGACCTGTTTATTTAAGATTTGGACGTCCAAAAGTACCTGTGTTTATGCCAACTGACCAACCATTTAAAATTGGTGAAGCAGTTACTTTAACAGAAGGAACCGATGTTACTATAGTTGCTACAGGACACTTAGTTTGGGAATCTTTACAAGCAGCAGAAAAATTAGAAGCAGAAGGAATTAGTGTTGAAGTCATAAATATTCACACTATTAAACCTTTAGATGAAGATGCAATATTAAAATCAATTGCAAAAACTGGTTGTATTGTTACTGCAGAAGAACACAACAAATATGGAGGTTTAGGAGAAAGTGTTGCTAGATGCTTATCACAGAATAACCCAACACCTCAAGAATTTGTTGCAGTAGACGACACTTTTGGAGAATCTGCTACACCATCACAACTAATGGAAAAATACAATATTAACGATGTTGCTGTCTTTAATGCTGTTATAAAAGTTTTAAAAAGAAAATAAATTTAATAAAAAAAATGAAAATGAAAAAATTATTATTAATCTGTGTTCTATTTGTTGGTATAAATCAGCATTCACAAGCACAACTTCAATTTGGTGTAAAAGCGGGTGTAAACTACAATTCAGATTCATTTGAGAATGTTTCTGAAGATGTCTTAAGTGGGGGAAAGGCGAAAACAGGACTTCATGCGGGGCTTTGGTTTAGAGCAAAATTACCTGCTATTGGTTTTTATGTTAGACCAGAGATTGTATACACAGAATTAAACAATAGTGTTAATTTTGATGGTCAGTTTACTGCACCAATAGCCACAAATTTTAAATTTAGAAAAATTGATATTCCTGTGCTATTTGGAAAGAAAATTTTAGGCATAGGAAATATTTTTGTTGGCCCTTCTTTTCAATATATCTTATCGTCAGATTTAGAATTAAATGATTTAAAAGAAGTTTCTACAGATAATTTTTCTCTAGGTCTTCAACTTGGTGGTGGAGTAGAATTAGGTCGTCTAGGAATAGATATAAGATGGGAAAGAGGATTGTCTAAGATAGAATCAGTATTTGTGAATAACACAGTATCAAACAGTGATTTTAATTTCGATACTAGAGTCAGTCAAATAATTTTTGGAATTTCCTACAAACTAAATAAAATTAAAAAATAATAATTAAAAAAAGCTCTTGAAATTCAAGAGCTTTTTTTATTTTTGGTTGTAATCCTGAATATTTAGTTATTAGTAACGTCTGGATTTAAATAATCTGGCAAAGTTGGATTGTTGGGGTCATTAAAATCATTTGTTGGATCTCCGTCCTCTCCACCCTCATCACGGGTTAACACTCCATCATTATCATCATCAATGTCAAATAAGTTGGGAATATTATCTGCGTCTGTATCATCATTTCTGGGATCTCCATCACCATCAGGATCTTCTTGTGAAGAAGCTACTGAGTCATTATCATGATCAGTACCTTGAACTAGATCATATAATTCCACATAAAATAACAAACTAGTGCTCGGAGGAATACCTGAGTTACCAAATTTCCCATATGCTAAACCGGAAGGGATGAATAAAACACCCTTACCTCCGTTGATATATGTGATCGGTCCATTATTAGTAATATTTTCACCACCTTTGAAATTGGTGAATCCATGAGACCAACCTCGAATAACTGCATTTAAGGTAAGCCAAATTGGACTTACAGTACGTTCATCAAAATCTATTAAATCTACCGTAGAATTAAAGTATTGTCCTTTATATTTAACCAAAATAGAATCTACTTCAGTTGGATACCCTTTTTCTGGAATTGGACTTCCTTCACTTTTCACAAAAACATACAATTTATAATCTATTTCAAGTTCAGTAATATCTTGCACCAATAATCTAGAATCATTTATAAGAGCTGTAGCTCCATTAGCTAAGGGTTGAACTGAATCTATAACATCATTATAAAAATGATTTTCCAAAAAATTAACTATGGAATCATTATCAATTAACGCTTGTGCTGCATAATCAAAATCATCTACAGGTCCGTTTGTATTGTCATCACTACAGGAATATCCTATAAATAAAATTGACAAACATAAAATTAAAAGCTTTCTATTAAACATTTACCACTATTTTAGTGGTGCAATTTACCATTTTTATACCTTTGTAAAAAGTGATTAAGGCTTTTTTAACTTTTTTATGAGAATTGATAAATATCTATGGTGTATTCGTACATTTAAAACTAGGAGTATTGCAACAGAATCCTGTAAAAAAGGACAGGTTAAAATTAATGATTCAAATTGTAAACCTTCTAGAGATATTTTTGGAGGAGAGGTCATTACAGTTCGAAAAAATCAAATGAATATAAAAATTCAGGTATTAGCTATCCCAGAAAGCAGAATTGGTGCTAAGTTGGTAAATCAGTTTTATAAAGATATAACTCCAAAGGAAGAAATTGAAAAGTTAGATTTATTAAAATATTCAAAAGATTATTATAGAAAAAAAGGTGCTGGAAGACCTACAAAAAAAGACAGAAGAGATATTGATGATTATCAAGAATCTCCATAATAATAAGAAAATAGATGAAAACAACAACTATAATTTTAGATCACAATCAAATTAATCAAAAAATAAGAAGGATTGCTTATCAAATTTATGAGGCCAATAGCTCTGAAAAAGAAGTAGTAATCGCTGGAATTCAAGGAAATGGTGTCTATTTTGCAGAACAGTTGGCAAAATATTTAAAATTAATATCTTCATTACATATTATTTTGTGTGAAGTTTATATTGACAAGAAAAAACCTTTAAATCCAATTAGCACTAGCATAAATATTACTGAGTACAAGAACAAACCCATCGTTTTAGTTGATGATGTTTTAAATTCTGGAACTACTTTAATGTACGGTATTAAGTATTTTTTGGAGGTACCACTAAAAAGATTTAAAACTGCAGTATTAGTGAATAGAAATCATAAAAAATACCCAGTAAAGGCAGATTTTAAGGGAATTTCTTTATCTACTTCAACTAAGGAGCATGTAGAAGTTGTATTCGATAAAAAAGAATCAAAAGCTTTTTTAATGTAATAGAATTCTAATATCAGCTACTATAGAATCTATACTTTTTGAATTTATAGAAATACGATGCATTGCTAGCTCATAAAAAGCACTTCGTTCAAATAAATGCTTTGCTATATATTCATTTAATGCATCTTTAGATAAAGAGGCCAAAAGGGGTCTTTTAGAGCTATTCTCAGTTAACCTGCCGTAAAGAGTAGCTATTGATGCTTGTAGATAGCATGAAATAATATTTTTTTGATTGACAATAATATCCATATTTCCGGCATAACAAGGAGTTCCACCTCCTAAAGACAGAACATAAGAGTCATTTTCGCTGATGAACTGTTGCAAATATTTATGTTCTATTTTTCTAAAATAAATTTCTCCTTTGTCCGTAAAAATTTCAGAGATTGTTTTTTTTTCTTTTTTTTCTATGTATCCATCTAAATCGGTGAAATTAAGGTATAACTTCCTTGCCAACTGATTTCCAATAGTTGTTTTACCACTACCCATGTATCCCAACAGTATAATTTTCATATAAAGTAAATTAGATTACAAATATCGATAAAAAATAAAATAAAAAAAGTGCTTTTCTGTATGAATGCGTTTATATTTGCAATCTTAAAAAAAATTAAGACCTGGTAGCTCAGTTGGTAGAGCATCTCCCTTTTAAGGAGAGGGTCCTGGGTTCGAGCCCCAGCCCGGTCACTAAAGTTATAGCTTTTACTTTAATAAAGCGCACGTGGCGGAATTGGTAGACGCGCCAGCTTGAGGGGCTGGTATCCGTTTAGGATGTGGAAGTTCGAATCTTCTCGTGCGCACACAGTAACTAAGATAGATTTTTCACAAAAAATTAACCATTTTGTATCCTTTTAAATCCTTACTTTTACTGCATGCAGCAAAAAATAAATCACCTATTATTACTCCTTTTCTTGTCCTTAAATGTGTATTCTCAAACAGACAGCCTAGTTGTAAAAATTCTGAAAGGTCAGGTTATAGATTCTGAAAGTAAGAAATCTTTAAGCGCCTCACATATATTAAATTTAAATTCTGTTACTGGAACTATTACCGATGATGAAGGTTTTTTTCAAATTACAGCCAAAGCTAATGATACAGTAATGGTTTCCTATTTGGGACACTCTTCTATAAAAATTAAAGTAACAAATGATTTATTGAAAGGAAATGAATTGTTAATTGCACTTTATGAAAAATCAGAAGAAGTAAAAGAGATCATTATTAGGTCTAGTAAGTTAATTGGTGTTTTAGAGGTTGATGTAAAGCAAGTTCCTAAAGATAGATTTACTAGAATTAAAATTAATGGAATCCGACAAACTTATGAGGTTTCTAGACCTAGAACAAGTGATTTTTCTTCCCCTATAGCAGCCTTATTTCAACCTGTAGACTTCTTATATAAGCTTTTTGGAAAAAAACCCAAGCAACTTAAAAAACTTCAAAAAATAAAAAAAGAAGACAACTTACGTAAAATTATGGCTGGTAAGTTTGATAGGGAAGTAATGATGGAATATTTAGAAATGGATAGAAATGACTTAATGAAATTAATATCTGATTGCAACTATTCTGATTATTTTGTTAAAAACGCAAGTGATCTACAAATGATTGAAGCTGTCTTAGATTGTTATGAAATTTATAAGGCTTTAAAGATGGGGAAGATTGAAAGGAGTAGATTACCAACAAAAAAAAGAAATTAAAAAATACACAAATAATTTTGGTCTATAAATAATAGTTTATAGACTGTCAGAAAATAAAAAACCAGCTTAAAAGCTGGTTTTTTTACTTTATTAAATAAATATTACACTATTGATTCCCTAAAATTATAGGCATACCGGTCTTTCCGGAACCAATTATAATAACCTTACTATTAGTAGATTGAGATAACTTAATAGTTGCTTCAATTCCCTTGTCTTGTAGGATTCTATCATTTAAAGAGGCACTTAAAATCTTATTAGCATCAGCCTTACCTTGAGCTTCAATGATTTGTTTTTCAGCTTCTTTTTTAGCTGTCACCAATCTAAATTCATATTCTAATGACTCTTGCTCTTGTTTTAACTTACGTTCAATTGCTGTTTTAATAGTTGGAGGTAATGTTACATCTCTCACTAAAACAGAATTTAATTGAATATATTGAGGTCCTAAAATCTTTTTTGTTTCTTCAAATATTTCAGTTTGAATTGCATCTCTTTTTGTAGAATATAATTGTTCTGGTGTATAACGACCAACTACACTTCTAGTTGCAGATCTAATAGCAGGAATAATTACATCATCTTCATAAGCTTCTCCTCTAGTCTGATGTAATAAAGCTACTGTAGCTGTTGTTGCTTGATATAAAACAGACGCATCTAGTTTAATTTCTAGTCCATTTGAAGATAATACAGACATTTTCTCTTCGAATAACTCTTGTTGTCTAACATTATATTTAAAAACCTTGTTCCAAGGCATTACTAAGTTAAAGCCTTCATTCAAAGGCGGTTGATCTGTTACTACACCACCTATCCACTGATACAAAACACCGCGTTCTCCAGATCCAATAGTTATTGCAGATTTCGAAATCAATACAACTGCTGTTAAGATTACAGCAATTGTTATGATGGCTCCTTTAGGAAATTTAAATTCTAATTGATTGTTTGCCATTTTTTTATTTTTTTATTTATACAAATTTACAACTTAATGTTCTTTCTTATGGTAGTTATAATAAATCATATCAATATAATTCGATTTTAAATATAATTGATCGAGTAAATATGTTGATTTTCAACAATTCAATTGTTTAATAAGTTTATTTAAAAAGAAAAAAATAAAGACTATTTATACTTTTCCAAAGTATTTTCTAATAAACCATTCTAAAGATAATAGGCCAATAATAAGAAATAAAATCCATTGCCAATTTATTAGTTTATCCTTGCTTTTATTAGTTTTTTGAATAGTTGCAAACCTTGTATCCATTAGTAATTCATCAATTAGTAACTGATGTTTATCTTCAAAAAAAAGTTTGCCATTAGTTTTCTTGGCTAATTTTTCTAACTTACTGTTGTTAGCATTGGTAAACTGGTGTTCTACTTTAAACTTACTAACCTTAAAAGTACCTTTTTTTGAAATGTTTTGACCATTAACAATAGCAACATAATCATAATCACCTGAATCTAAGTAATTAATCTCTAATTGGTATGAGTTATCTGATAATGAAAAAGGGAGTGTCTTCTTTTTCTTAGTCTTTTTATTTATAATATTAAATAAAATTGTAACCCTCGGATCAAACTTGAAATTATTATCTACATATAAGGCCCCTATTTTTATGATTGAATTTGCATTATAAATTTTCTTGATATCAATATCTAATCGATTTCTGATTTTTTTATTAGACGCATATTGAACTAAATTATTAATAAATTCATCAAAATACTGAAATGAATTATTGTTTAAAAAACTAGTTGATCGCCATTTCCATAATCCTTCCCCAAATAAAAATACTTTCTTTTGATCTTTATCATTAGCGGTTGCCAACAGAGGTTCTTGTGACTTGAAACCATTAATATTTTGAAATAACAAAGTTTGATTTGGAATTAAAATTGTTATTTCTCCAAATTGATCAATTAAAGGTGGGAAGTTTTCAAAATCAATATTTTTTTGAGAGAAATTAAAAAAGTTATTATTGTACACTGGTGAATAATTTTCCACCTGATTTATATTATTTTTTTTAACTCCTAAAAGTTTTTTATTTAAAAATGACCACTCTGTTTTGGAACCAGTAATCAATAAAAAAGGTATTTTTTTTAAATTTACTTTATCTATTAATTCATTAAACTTATTATTTGGTTGATATAGTACAACTAACTGAAAATCATCTATTTTAATTATTTTTTTATTAATAATCTTTATAGTTACTTTTCTTTGTTTATCACTTTCTATCGACTTTTTTAAAGCTCCTAAATCTGGATGAAAAAAAGAACTTACAATAAGAATTTCAGATTGCTTATTAATAACTTCTACAGAAAAGTTTTTTTGATTATTTATCTTGTTTTTTTCATTCTCTAAGTATTGTATTTTAGCTTTGTAGAAATTAGAGCCTTCAGTCGTAGATTTAATTACTGTTTGTAATAGATGTGATTTATTTTTCTTACTAAAATCAATTATTTTACTAAAAATAATCTTGCCCCTATTTTCAATATAATATTTTAGTCTAACTGGTTTTTCTCCGTCATATTGTAGCAAAGATTCTACTGGAAATTGATTATCAATAAAACTATATTTATTTACGTTTATTTGTGTTATTTTAACATCTTGATACTTAGTAGTATCTCCAATGACTAAAGTAAAAACTGGCTCTTCTATTGGTGTGTATTCGTAATCGTTTCCTAACGTTTGATTTCCATCTGAAAGAAGCACAATAGCATTATTTCTTTGTTTTTGTATTTTATTTATACTTTCTAGTGGTTTAGATATGTTCGTTTGATTTTCATCAAAACTCAAGCTATCACTTAGTTTAAACTCATTTCCAAAAGAATAATAATTTATATTAAATCTTTCATTTAACTTTTTATGACTTTTAAAATCTTTGAGTATAGAATTTACTAAACTTTGCTTTTTAAAAAATTTAATAGATAAAGAATTATCAACAAGAACAGAGAGTTTAGGTTTTTGATTGATTAATTCTGTCCTAGATATGCTAGGATTTATTAATAATAAAAATAATAAGAAAAAAACAAGGGAACGAAAAATAGTTAGTAATAAAATTATCTTAGTGGTTTTATTAACCTTAAAATAGTATTGATAAAATCCAATTAGAATACTAAATAATAAAGCAATAACGATCCATATAACTGAAGAATTTTCCAAAAAAAACATATTTAAGCTAAAGATAAATAAGAAAATACATATAAAAAAACTAGACTAAAAATAAGTCTAGGTTTTTTTATTTTTTTTATTAGGTCAACATACCTCCATCAACAGATAAAGTTTGACCAGTGATATAACTACTCATATCAGAAGCTAAGAAAACACATGCATTTGCAATATCTTTAGGTTTTCCTCCGCGTTTTAAAGGAATAGCATCTCTCCAACTTTGAACTGTAGCTTCCTCTAATTTCCCTGTCATTTCAGTTTCTATAAAACCTGGTGCAATTACGTTGCTTCGGATATTTCTTGATCCTAATTCTAAAGCTACTGATTTAGAAAACCCAAGTATTCCTGATTTAGAAGCTGCATAATTAGATTGTCCAGCATTTCCTTTTAATCCTACCACAGAACTCATATTAATAATAGATCCTGAACGTTGTTTCATCATAGGTCTTATTACTGCCTTTGTCATATTGAAAACAGATTTTAGGTTTACTTCTATTACTTTATCAAAATCATCTTCAGAAATTCTCATTAATAAGTTATCCTTAGTAATTCCTGCATTATTTACTAATATATCTATACTTCCAAACTCAGCTAGGATTTCTTTAGCTAATTCTTGAGCCGTATTAAATTCTGCTGCATTAGATTTATATCCTTTAGCTTTAATACCCATAGAGCATAACTCTGTCTCTAAAATATTAGCAGCCTCTACAGAAGAGTTGTACGTAAAAGCTATATTGGCACCTTGTTTTGCAAATTCAACTGCAATTCCTCGCCCTATTCCTCTTGTAGCTCCGGTAATAATTGCTATTTTATTTTCTAGTAATTTCATAAGTTATTGTTAGTTGATTGTCAAATATAATTCTTTTTTAAACAAAAAAAACCCGCATAAAATACGGGAAATTTATCTTTGTCTGTGGTGATGTTCTCTATTTCAAAACACTAGCAATCATTTCTCCAATTTTTGCAGGCGATTCTACTACATGAATGCCGTTTTCTGCTAAAATTTTCATTTTTGCTTGCGCTGTGTCATCTGCACCTCCAACTATTGCTCCTGCGTGCCCCATGGTTCTTCCTGCAGGTGCTGTTTGACCAGCTATAAAACCTACTACCGGTTTTCTGTTTCCATCTGCTTTAATCCATTGAGCGGCTTCAGCTTCTAATTGCCCCCCTATTTCACCAATCATTACGATGGCTTCTGTTTCATCATCATTCATTAATAATTCAACAGCATCTTTTGTTGTTGTTCCAATAATTGGATCTCCTCCTATACCAATAGCTGTGGTAATGCCATATCCTTGTTTTACAACTTGATCTGCAGCTTCATAAGTTAATGTTCCTGATTTAGAAACGATTCCTACTTTTCCTTTTTTGAAAATAAACCCAGGCATAATACCTACTTTTGCTTCATCAGGAGTAATTACCCCTGGACAATTTGGTCCTACCAAAGTACAGTTTTTACCTTCTATATAGGCTTTTACCTTTACCATGTCTGCAGTAGGGATTCCTTCAGTAATACAAATAATTACTTTAATACCTGCATCTGCAGATTCCATAATTGCATCTGCAGCAAAAGCTGGTGGCACAAAAATAATTGAAGTATCTGCT
>CEST01054647.1_pt1 | contig 38871 bp, 35 predicted proteins | sample 326921 | NCBI WGS metagenome assembly CEST01 (sample SAMEA2621509, study PRJEB7988) | marine metagenome | biome: marine biome (ENVO:00000447); feature: surface water layer (ENVO:00002042); material: "saline water (ENVO:00002010), including plankton (ENVO:xxxxxxxx)" | depth 5 m
AAAGGCTCTTAAGAAACCACCAAAAAAAACAAAGGCATATATTAGATATAATAGCGTCTGAGTTGAGAGGGCTTTGCTAACAGCGTCTGATGTAATCCAAAAAAGACCAAAACTAATTAAAGAAAAAGCTGCAATACATAAAGCTAATAAGTTTCTTTTTTCTTTTTGATCTACAATATGGCCAGCAAAGAGAGCCATAGAGAGCGCTGGAATTATTTCCATTAAACCAATTAACCCAAGGTACAAGGGGTCTCCTGTTAGTTCATACACTTTCCATTCGATCACAATAAATTGCATAGACCAACCAAAAATTAAAGCAAAACGAACCAATAAAAAAATATTGAATTCTCTAATTCTTAAAGCCGCATAAGGGTCTTTTTTTGTCATTTTAAAGCAAAGTATTAAACCTTTTTTTAATCACATGAAACCCTATTAAGGGATTATATAAAAAATGAGGCTACTAAGTAGCCTCATTTTATAAGATAAAAAGGTCTCGTTCTTATTTAGAAATTATAAGTCTTTTCGTTGTGCTTCTGTTTCCTTGTGTTGCTTTCAATAAGTAAATTCCACTAGATAGCTTTCCTGTTGTAATGGCTTCATTAAATATACGTTGGTTAGATTCATGCTTAGAGTTGTAAATCTTTCTTCCTTGTAAGTCAAATAAAATTATTTCTACCGTATCATTTGTTATTGTTTCAAAACGAACATTGATTACACCGTTAGATGGATTTGGATAAATAGATGCATTTGATAAATTAAACGAGTTAGTGCTTAATGTAGTTGCTTCTATATTAACAACCTGATTTGGCAGCCATCCGTTTAATGAATTAGTAATGTCTACTTTAAATGAGTCTGTAAAAAGGACTGTTTGTGTGTTTGTATATCCTATAACACCTGATTCTACATCTTCTTGGGTATATGTTCCGCCTATAGTTAAATTAACACCGCTTTTTGTAATAGCTCCTTTTGCTGGCACTAAAACAATGGTATAAACTTGCTGTGAAGCTGCTTCTGAAGCTGTTGTAGCGATCATATTTGTACTTGTGAAGATTGTGCTTCCTCCAGCGACGACATTAACAATACTACTAGAAAAACCTGGTACAGATGTATTAGCCGATGCTGTACAAACGGTAATGGTTGCTCCATCTAAACTTCCTGTTGAAAACGATCCTCCGTTCTGAAAGGTTTCATCATTTGCTTTTAACAACCATGTTCCTAAAGAACTTTTCCCTGCAGAACTTGCCAAATTTTGGGCGGGTTTAATTGTTCCTGTAATTGCGGGGTCTGCAGTTCCACACTCCAAGTCTTCTCCATTATCATCAAATATAGCGGCCGTAACATTAGCTACTTGATCACATACGTTTTCTAATAGTATTATCGTGTTTGCACCTAAAGCGTCTGGCTCTTGAATTAATACTTCTAATTCTCCAACAGCAACGTGTGAAATATCTACATCAACCTTCAATCTGCTAATTATTAAATCATCTGTAATCTCAATAGGTAAGAAAGCTACAACAGAAGAACCACCTCCTAAACGATCTTCCTCAAAGTCTGTTGCTGTATACGTATTTGAACAATCTTCAGAACCGGCTGTTTGAAAGCTGTAAATTACAGGAGATGTTGCTAAACCACATTGGTTTGTTGGGTTTACTCTCCAATAGTAAATACTATTTTCAGTAAGACCTGTTGTTGTAAATTTTAAATCTGATTGAGTTGATGTTGCTATAATGTTTGTAAATGAAGGGTTATCAGACAACTCTACCGTATACGTTTCTGCATTTATATTTTCGTTCCACTCTAATTCTATCTCTGGAAATAAAACACCTGCTGCCTCATTAGCTGGAGACGATAAGCTCATTGGGTTGTCTGCGAAATCTGGATGTACGACTCTTAGCTCCACTTTTTTTATTTGAATCTCATCTCCGTTAGTTGCTGTAACATTTATATCATACGTTCCCGCGGCAACACCTGCTAAGTTACTTAAAGTCATCACAACTTCTCCACTTGCACTTATTGTTGATGGGGAAAAAGAGGCCGTTGCTCCTGAGGGTAAATTATCCACAGAAACGTTGGTTGTTGTTTGTATTTGTTGCGTATAATCAAATTTAAATTCTGCATCTTCAGTTGAACACTGAATAATAGAAGGGGTTGTACTTGTTAGATTAATATCAGAAAGAGAGCCTGTTACTATTAATGAATAATTTTGAGAATCATTTATTAATGCTCCTTTATGAGAAATTGTAACAATATAGTCCCCTGAAGCATCTGCAATCTCTATTTTTTCATATGGATCAACTAAATTATCTCCTAATTCATTCGTGTTTACAGAGGTTAATTTCCATGGTAAAAACTCACTTGTTTCACCTTCAATTACTTGTGTAACTCTAATATCTAAATCATTAACCAAGGCTGGTGTAGGATCGTTAACGCCTGCTGTGTTTTGTTCTCCAGCAACGTCTGTCCATGAAATTGATGCCACTAAAGGATTTATACCATCAGACTTTACATTCATAATGAACGTATCTTCATTATTTAGGGTTTCTTCTTTCACAACACTCGCAAAACCAGCTTTATTGATTGTTTCTACTGCAAATTTTACGTTTAATAAACCCCATCCTGTGGTAGCATCTGGTCCTATTAATGACTGTGTTGGTGAGTTAGAATTGTCTGGTGTAATATCATCTGCCGTATGTAGTGCTAGTCCTTTTAGTGTGGCTCCCTTCATAAACGACCCGTTTAAGTTGTTGTAATGTTGTTGTACCAACAACAAAGAGCCCATTACATTGGGGCCAGACATAGAAGTTCCTGTATAATTACCATAACCACTATCACCGCCTACTGGAGAGATAAGATTTGTTCCATTACCGGTAATATCTGGCTTTATCCTTAAATCATCTGTTGGGCCCTCAGAACTACCATTATTTCTATTCATAGAAACTAAATTTCCATCTGCGTCTATTGCCGCGTCTTGTCCATTAGCAACTGTTAAGTTATTTTTAGCAGTTGTCATTCCGCTTAACTTGTCATATAGTGCATTTCCTTCTAAAGGTTCTGTATTAGCTGAATTATTTCCACCATCATTTCCAGCAGAAACTACCTGAAGATAATAAGGAGCGTTATACATGATATCATCAAAATCTTTAGCGTCAGAACCATATACACCTGCGCCACTTTGAATGTCTGACAATGAGTAACCATATGAATGGTTAGAAAGTAGCATTCCGTTTTCTGCTGCGGCAGCTCCTTCAGGAACATCATTGCTCCAGCGGTAAGACACCGCTTTTGCTTGTGGCGCCATTCCTTTTGCTTCTGGATTAATCCCTGAGGCTAAAATTGTACCTGTTACGTGCGTCCCGTGATCACTATATTGGTTTTCTTCATCTCCTATGGTAACCCTGTCATCTCCACCTGGGCCATCAAACTCTTGATGTTCTGTGTACACCCATCCTCCGTCCCAAACATGGGCGGTCATTCCTTGTCCTTCTAGATCTAAACCTAAACTTCCTCCTGTATTAAGATGGTTTACTCTTGTTGAGATTGCAGCGTTTTGATTAAGTGTTTTATAGTAAACAGGTTGGTTGTCTTCAGAAACCTTCATTAGCTCGTGAAAAGAACCGTTTTCTGTAAATGTTATTGGCCATCCTTTAATCTGAGCCATTGCTAAAGCTTTTTCTTTGGCTTCTGTTAGCCTTAATCTTGAAGATTCTTCTATCTTTTTTAATTGAGAGGTGTTATTTGATTTTTTAATTTCTTTAACTTCTTGTTTTGTTTGAGATAATACAAAAGAGGGGGCTGTTAATAAACAAAGTATTAACATGATCTTGAGGGTTTTTTTTATCATTTTAAAAAGGTGTTTAAATTTAGAAGTACGAATATAATGCTTTGATTACTTGTTTTGTGAGTTTTTAACACTAATTAGCTCATTTTCATTTCTATTAAAATAACAAAAAGCCTATTAATTTTGTTTTATATCGCAATTATAGTCATTTCGTTCGTTGGTTAAATTGTTTTTTAAAGGGGTCTGTCTCCTTGAGGTCATTATTTTAGAATAAAGGAATAAAGCATTCTTTACTATACATTATCTTCAAAAATATTCGTTGTTATTGAGGGTAGGGTTGGTTAAATTTTCCCTTAACCTATAGTGTTTGATAAAAACCCGGAGAAACCATGACAAAAAATTACTATTATCGCTCGCTTTAACAAAAACACCAATAATTTTTTTGTGATGTGTTAATCTATTTGTTCTGTTAATTTTTTAAAAATTATTTTAGCTTCTTTGCCCTCATATAGAACAGCGTAAACAGCGTCTATAATTGGTGTTATTGCCTTGTTGTCTTTTTTTATTTTATACGCGCTTTTTGTTGCGTAATACCCCTCTGCAACCATACTCATTTCAAACATTGCAGACTTAACCGTATAGCCCTTTCCTATCATGTTTCCAAACATTCTGTTTCTACTAAAGGTAGAGTATCCTGTTACCAAAAGGTCTCCTAAATATGCCGAATTGTTAATATTTCTCTCCATTTTATGTACTTTACGGATAAAATGTTCCATTTCGCGAATAGAGTTACTCATTAATACCGATTGAAAGTTATCACCATAACCTAGGCCATGTGATATTCCTGCAGCAACTGCAAAAATATTTTTTAACATTGCGGCATACTCTGTTCCTATAATATCATCAGATATTTTAATTCGAATATATCTACTCTTTAAACAATCACCAACTAGGGTTGCTTTTTCTTGATCTTTTGAAGCTATTGTTAGGTAAGATAGTCTTTCCATAGCCACTTCTTCAGCGTGACATGGACCTGTGATAACTCCAATGTTTTCATAAGGAATGCTATATTTTTCAAAAAAGTGCTCTCCTACAATTAAACCAGATTCTGGGACAATCCCTTTAATTGCTGAAAAAACAATTTTGTTTTTTAAAGACTCTTCTAATTTTTCTAATTCTAATGTTAAAAATGCAGAAGGGACGGCAAACACCAACACATCGTATTCTTTTACTATTCGATTAATGTCATTAGAGAGATCTAGTTGGTCTGGATGAAGTTCAGCAGAGCTTAAATAGTTTGGATTATGTTTATTTATTTTGATATGTTCTAAGGCGAAAACGCTGCGCATATACCAACCAATATTGTCTAAATTTTCAGAAAGCATTTTCACAATAGCTGTTGCCCAACTTCCGCCTCCTATCACTGCTATTTTAGGTTGATCTTTCATTTTTTATAATTTTAAGAAGTTCAAAAGTAATAATTCTAATATCTAATACCCAAAACTAGGTTGATTTATTATATTTGTTTAAACCAACACAAAATAATGAACATACAAATAATAAACAAGTCAAAACATCAAACACCCGCCTACGAGACACCTCTTTCTGCAGGAATGGATTTGCGCGCAAACATTGACCAATCTATAACCCTAAAACCCTTAGAGCGATCTGTTATAAAAACCGGTTTATTTATTGCATTACCCGCTGGCTTAGAGGCTCAGGTTAGGCCGCGAAGTGGTCTCGCTGCAAAAAAAGGAATTACCGTTTTAAATAGCCCCGGCACCATAGATGCCGATTATAGAGGTGAAATAGGGGTTGTTTTAATAAATTTATCTGATACTGATTTTTTAGTGAATGACGGAGAGCGTATTGCGCAGTTAGTTATTGCAAAACACGAACGGATTACCTGGGGAGAAGTGTCTGTTTTAACTGAGACCGAGAGGGGTGCTGGTGGTTTTGGTAGTACTGGTGTTTAATTATAAAAAAACCACTAATTAATTAGTGGTTTTTTTATGCTTAAAATAATTATTTTACTATTGGTTATCAATAGCCTCTTTTATTTTTCTTTCTAATTCTTCTGCTAAATCTGGATTATCTTTTATTAAAGATTTTACAGCGTCTCTTCCTTGACCTAGTTTTGTTTCGCCATAACTAAACCAAGAACCACTTTTCTTTACAATTCCTAATTCTACTCCAATATCCAAGACTTCTCCTACTTTAGAAATTCCTTGCCCGTACATGATATCAAACTCTGCTATCTGGAAAGGTGGGGCAACTTTGTTTTTTACCACTTTCACTTTTGTTTGATTTCCGATCACTCGGTCTCCATCTTTAATCTGAGTTCTTCTTCTTATATCTAATCTAACTGAAGCATAAAATTTTAATGCATTTCCCCCAGTAGTAGTTTCTGGATTACCGAACATTACTCCAATTTTTTCACGTAATTGATTGATAAAAATAACGGTACATTTTGTTTTACTAATAGTTCCTGTTAGCTTACGAAGTGCTTGTGACATTAAACGGGCGTGAAGACCCATTTTAGAATCTCCCATTTCTCCTTCAATTTCAGATTTTGGGGTTAATGCAGCAACAGAATCTATCACAACAATATCAATTGCTCCAGAACTAATTAAATTATCAGCTATTTCCAACGCTTGCTCTCCATGATCTGGTTGAGAAATAATTAGATTGTCTATATCTATCCCTAAATTAGCGGCATAAAAGCGATCAAATGCGTGCTCTGCATCAATAAAAGCGGCAATACCCCCTGCTTTTTGTGCTTCAGCAATAGCGTGTAAAGTAAGGGTCGTTTTACCTGAAGATTCTGGACCGTAAATTTCTATTACCCGACCCCTTGGATATCCCCCAACACCTAGGGCCAAATCTAACCCCAAAGAACCTGACGAAATTGATTCTATTTCCTCAGCAACAGTGTCTCCCATTTTCATAACGGTTCCTTTTCCGTATGTTTTATCTAGCTTGTCTAGTGTTAACTGAAGTGCTTTTAGTTTTGCTTGTTTTTCTTTATCTGCTGACATAAATATTAATAATTTTTTAATTTTAAAAGTGAAACAAGTTACAAAAAACTAAAGGTAAAATCCTATAAAATAATATTCATTTTTGTAGTATTGTTTTTTAATTAAATTCCTAATGGAACATAAAATAGAATTACAAGATTTAAATTTTTTTACCAAGATTATAAATGGTGAGTTAGTTAGTTTTAAAAGAGGAAGTGACGAGTTTATTCACCAAAAGGGAAATAAAGGGTGGCGAAATTCTGATGATGAGATGTTTCCCATTATAGGGCCTACTTCTAAAAACAACTTTATAGTTACTACAAAAAAAGGGGAGGCTGTTTTAGACCAACATGGTTTGTTGCGAGAATTGGAGTACTCTTTAATTTCTTCAGATAAAAACAGTGCATTTTTCACCAAAAGCTATAAGAAAAACACCTTAATTAAAAATAGTAAATTTCCAAAAAAATCTCCTAAAGAATACCTTTTTTGGACTTATGATTTTATCTTTAAAAAAAAATTTATTCTAAAAAAAAATACTTTAAAAATAGATTTTATTGTAGAGTCAGAAAAAGGAATGCCTTTTATGTTGGGGTATCATCCTGCCTTTTTACTTTCTGGTTCAGGAATGGATACTTTAAAAACAACAAGTGAAGAAATTAAATTAAATGATGTTTTAATTGCTGGCGCTAGTGCATATCCTGTTTTGAATAAAAATAAAATTATTTTAAATTCAGTTGACAAAAGTAGTTTAGAAATATCTACAACGGGTTTTCATAATTTTATGCTTTGGACAGAAGTGAATAATATGATTTGTATTGAGCCTGTCACTCAATATACCTCTTTTGTAGATCATAAAAATTTAGATAAAAACATGCAGTTATCTGAAGGAAAAAATAATTTTAGTATAGAAATTAAAATTTTGTAATTTGAAAACAGAACACCGTCACTTTATCATTCATAAACCTTACGGAACTATTTCTCAATTTGTAAACCCAGCAAAGAGGAGGAAAAAACTATTAGGTGAGTTTTATAATTTTCCTGAAGGCACTATGGCTATTGGGCGTTTAGATGTTGCTTCTGAAGGGCTTCTATTATTAACTACTGATGGAAGAGTAAGTGAGTCCGTTAGAAGTAAAAAAGCAGAAAAAGAATATTATGTTCAGGTTGATGGTATTATAACTGCTGCTGCTGTTGAGATCTTAAAAAAAGGTGTAGAAATAGGTTTTGATAGTAAAAAATATATAACCATACCTTGTAAATCTTCTTTAATTCCCTTACCAAAATTTAACAAGAGAACTCAAAAAATTAGAGATGAAAGACATGGCCCTACTAGTTGGATTTCTATTACATTAACAGAGGGAAAGTTTAGACAGGTTAGGAAAATGACAGCTGCTGTTGGTTTCCCTACATTGCGTTTAATAAGGGTTAGAGTAGGTTCTATTTTATTAGATGGTTTAGCTTTAGGAAAAGTTAAAGAGATAGAAAAGCTTCTTTAACTTCTTAACATTTGTATATGTGGAATACCGTCTTCTAAATATCCTTCCCCAACTTGAACAAACCCTAGTGAATTATAAAATTTAGTAAGATATGTTTGTGCTGAAATAATAATTTTACTTTCACTAAAATTATTTTCTATATAGTCGATAGATGTTGATACCAGTTGATGCCCGTATTTAAGTTTTCTATAGTCTTCTTTCACAATGATTCTTCCAATACTTGGTTCTAAAAAGTAATCTCCTGAATTAAATATTCTTGCATAAGCTATTATTTTATCATCTTCAATACCTAGCACATGATACGCTATTTGATCTTTATTATCAAGATCTTGATAAACGCAATCTTGTTCAACAACAAACACTTCTGATCTGAGTTGTAATATATTATACACCTCTAAAACACTTAATTTATTAAATTTTTTTATACTAAATTTCATTTTTAACAAACAGGTATTTTATTTACTCTATCTTGATGTCTCCCTCCTTCAAACTCCGTTTCTAAAAATGTTTCTACCATTTTTAATGCTTGCGGAATAGATGTATATCTTGCGGGTATACATATAATATTTGCATTATTGTGTTGTCTTATTAATTCTACAATTTCATTTGTCCAACACAAACCAGCTCTTATTTTTTCATATTTATTTGCAGTCATTGCAACGCCATTAGCACTTCCACATATTAAAACACCAAAATCAGCTTTTTTAGAAACCACATCTTTAGCAACAGGATGAACAAAATCTGGATAATCCACACTTTCATTAGAATCAGTCCCGTAATTTTTAACTGTTATTTTTTTTGAAAGTAAAAATTCAACAATAGCAAATTTGTATGCTGTTCCTGCGTGGTCATTACCTATAGAAATATTCATAATGATTTGATTTTTATTAAGTTAATTACCACAAAAATACAAATAGATATGGTTATCAACAGTTTTAAAAATTAAAAAAACATTTTATTTAATAACTACTTACTTTCTAGATGATTAAGCTATTAAATGTAAATGTTAAGAAGTATGTGTAATTTTTAAAAACTAAATTTTATTATTCCATTTATTATTACAATACAAAATAAATTATATCATATGCAATATAAAGTTTCATTTTTTAATTACTTCTTATAAACATTTATTTCATCTTTTTTTGATACTTATTAACTTTTAATTAGTTAATAAAATATGTTTATAGTTAATTATATACTCTGTTAATAAGTGTAGATTTTATAGGTTTCAAAGGTTTTATTTATTTAATAACTTGTGAATGTTATTTAATAACTGATACTTCAAAATATTTTATAGGTTTTCTATATTAACTATTCACATACTATTATAATCCCCATGTTTTTAAATTATAATAAAAGAAAAATAATAATAATAATATAGAATGTTAATAACGTTATTAATTTAAGGAATACAGAATTGAATTGCACTTGGAATAATTGTTATTTTTAATGAACCTGTTCCTATAATTTCTCCATCTGCTTCTACAATAGATTTATTTATATCTATAATTTCTAACTCCTTTAGTTTATAAGTGGAAACCTTTTTATGGAATACTATTTTTCCATTATAAAGTTTAGGAAGATTAAAAAATAAATCAAAAAAGGAAAAATTTTTAACAATCGTTATATCTAATAAACCATCTTTTGGATCTGGTTCTTTTGTAATTTGTAATCCCCCTCCAGAATATTGGCAGATTCCAAATAAAATCATCAAACATTTTTCTTTAACTATATTATTCCTAAAATTAATTTCATAGTTAGATTTTTTATAAAAAAACAATCCATACAAACCACTTAATAAAAAAGCTATGGCACCTAATTTTTTTAATGATTTTAATTTTTCAACAACATATCCATCGTATCCTATCCCCGCTAAGTTATTATAATATTCTTTTTCTCCAGAAATAAGATCAATACAGCCAATATCTTGATAACAAGTTTTATTATTTATTATTATTTTTAAAGATTTTTCAATAGAATTAGGGATTTTATAGGTTCTAATCCAGTCATTACCTGTACCTAAAGGAATTACACCGAGTACAATATCAGTTGTTTTTGTATATCTTTGCTTCATTATTCCGTTTACCACATGATGTAGGGTTCCATCTCCACCAACAGAAATAAATTTCCTATATCCTTGTTTAATAGCATTATCAGTAAGAATGAGTTCATGTTTAGGGTACTGAGTAAAAGCAAAAGAAAAATAAATTTTTTTGTTTTTTAGCAAATTTTGAATAGAATTCCATGATTTTTTAAAATTGGTATTTCCAGCAGAGGGATTCACTATTAAAAACCAAGAATTTAACATATTATAAAATTAATTAAAGAAGCAAAGTACAAAATTGAATTAAAAAAGTTTATTTAAATAATGTAGACTTATAAATTTGTACTTTTCTAAAATACTAAAAGAATAAATATTTATGAGTAGAAAGAAAAAAATCTACAAGAAGAAAGGAAATGTAATTAAAGATTTAACAAAAAATATTTTTAAAATACTTAATGAAGATAGTAGTAAATATTATAATTACAAACAAATTTCAGGTAAGTTAGGTATTCTGGATACTGATGGAAAAACTCAAATACTTCAGAAGTTAGCAGAATTAAAAGAAATAAAAAAAATTAAAGAAATAGACAGAGGAAAATATCAAATAAACGAAGACAGAAAGTATCATATAGGAACTCTAGATGTAACTTCTAATGGAAATGGCTACTTTATATCTGATGATTTCGAAAAAGATATTTTTATACCTTCAAATAACTTAGGAAAAGGACTACAAAAAGATACAGTAAAAGCATATATATATAAAAGAAATAGAAGTAATAAATTAGAAGCAGATATTGTAGAAATTATAGAAAGAGATAAAACAGAATTTGTAGGTGTTTTACAAATGAGTGATAATTTTGGTTTTGTTGTGTGTGATAATAATAAAATGTATGCAGATATTTTTGTTTCTAAAGCAAGAATAAACGGAGCAGAACACGGAGATAAAGTACAAGCCTCTATAACCGACTGGCCAAAAAACTCTAAAAATCCTTTTGGTAAAATAACACAAGTTTTAGGTAAACCAGGAGATCATGATACAGAAATTCATTCTATTTTATTAGAATATGGACTACCATATAATTTTACAAAAGAAGTAGAAGATGCTGCAGGAACTTTATCATTAGAAATAACTAAAGAAGAAATTGCAAAAAGAAGGGATATGCGTGAAGATTTAACCTTCACTATAGATCCAAAAGATGCAAAAGATTTTGATGATGCATTATCTTTTACTAAATTAAAAAACGGAAATTATGAAATAGGAATTCACATTGCTGATGTATCTCATTACGTTCAACCAAAAACCATTTTAGATGAGGAAGCTTATGATAGAGCGACCTCTGTTTATCTAGTTGATAGGGTTGTTCCTATGCTACCTGAAATATTATCAAACGGAGCTTGTTCTTTACGTCCAAATGAAGAAAAATTAACGGTTTCTGCTGTATTTGAAATTAATGAAAAAGCAGAGATTATGAATCAATGGTTTGGAAGAACGGTTACTTATTCAGATAAACGTTTTGCTTATGAGGAAGCACAGCAAATTATAGAAAAATGCTCAGAAAAAGAGAGAAGTATTGGACCTTATCAAATGCCAGAAAACATATCTATCACAGATAAAACCTATAAGGTTGATGAAAGAATAGTAGAGGCTACTTTAAAACTAAATAAATTAGCAAAAGTTCTTCGTAAAAAAAGAATGCAAGACGGTGCAATTTCTTTTGATAGAGTAGAGGTAAAGTTTCATTTAGATGAAAATGCAACCCCCACTGGAGTATATTTTAAAGAAGCGAAAGATGCAAATAAATTAATTGAAGAATTTATGTTGTTAGCTAATAGAAAAGTAGCAGAATTTATTGGTCAAGCGAAGAACAAAGCAACAAATAAAACTTTTATTTATAGAGTTCACGACGAACCAGATATAGAAAAATTAGCCTCTTTACAGAATATCATTAGTAAATTCGGTTATAAAATTAATACTGAAACAAAAGAATCAACATCAGAGTCTTTAAATAAATTATTAAGTGATGTACACGGAAAAGCAGAATCTAATATGATTGAAACACTCGCTATAAGAACCATGTCTAAAGCCGCTTATACAACACAAAATATTGGTCACTACGGATTAGCATTTGATTATTATTCTCATTTTACATCACCAATTCGTCGTTATCCCGATGTGATGACTCACCGTTTATTACAACATTATTTAGATGGAGGAGAATCTCCTAAAGTAGAAAACTATGAAGTGAGGTGTAAACACGCTTCTAAACAAGAGGAATTAGCGTCTAAGGCAGAAAGGCAATCTATAAAATATATGCAGGTTAAGTACATGCAAGATCATCAAGATGAAGAGTTTACAGGAGTTATTTCTGGAGTAACAGAATGGGGTATTTATGTAGAAATTTCATCTAATAAATGTGAAGGAATGGTTAGAATTAGAGATATAAAAAACGACTATTATGTCTTTGATGAAAAACAATATGCAATTATAGGACAAAACACAAAACACATCTATCAACTTGGAGACGAAGTTGTTATTAAGGTTAAAAAAACAGATTTAGAAAGAAAACATTTAGATTTTACATTAATAGAAAATTAAAAAGCTTAACATTAGAATTTTTTTTATATTGCTTTTAAAAATGAAAAATTATATTCTTACACTTTTCTTAATAATTACCTATACATCTGTTTCACAAAAAATCATAACAAAAACACTAGGGGACTTCTATAAAATAAAGGTTTATAACGGTATTAATGTGGAGTTAATTAAATCTAAAGACCACAGATTAGAAATTACTGGAGAAAAAGCGGTTAAAACTAAAATTAAAAACATTAATGGTGTTTTAAAAATAAGCTTAAAATTTCCAGAATTATCTGCAGATAGTAAGGTAAAAGTTAAGTTATATTATAACAAAGATATTCAAGTAATAGATGCCAACGAAGGCTCAACAATAACAGGAAAAGAGATCTATCAAACTTATTTAGAGGTGAAAGCTCAAGAAGGTGCTATTATAAATTTAGGAATAAAAACAAAATATTTAAAAATAAAATCGTCAACAGGAGGAATTATAAAACTAAGAGGGAGCACCAAAAACCAAGAGATAGATTTAGGTTTATACGGTTTGTATCACGGCTATGGGTTAAAAGCGTCAAACAACACATCGGTAAAGGCTGCAACAGGAGCGAAAGCAGAGGTTAGGGCAGGAGAAATATTAAACATAAAAGTTAGTTTTGGGGGGTCTGTTTTTTACAAAGGAACACCTGAGATAATTAAAAAGAAAAAAGTTGCAGGAGGAATTATAAAGCAAATGAATTAATTGATTCATTGGTTTTTGTATCTTTGTTATTCACACACAAACTAAAATAATGGTTTTAAATATATTTCTTTTAGGTATGCCGGGTATTGGATCCTGGGTAATTATAGCATTAGCTCTTTTATTATTTTTTGGAGGAAAAAAAATACCAGAATTAATGAAGGGTCTAGGTGGTGGAATAAAAGAATTTAAAAAAGCCTCTAAAGAAGAGGGTAAAGAAGAAGAAGAAAAATTAGAAGAAAAAAAATAAATCATAATAAAAATAAAGACATGTTCTTTGTTTTTATTATGATTTACTACTAGTTATATTGGGTGTTATTAACACTCAACTTATAATTTATGTGGTTTTTAATTCACACCAACACCAACACCAATTACAGCTTCAGCGCCTATTTTAAGAGTGTTTTTCATCTCTTTCTCAGAACCTTCCATGATTGGTATAGATAATACTCATAACAACAAAGAAAACTTTAAATAACATAGGTAATAGCTCTAGCAAATTTCTATGCAACCTCACCTTTAATATTTTATTTTTTTAATACCATCAATTACTCCTCAATATTTTTATTGTTGTTTTTCATTGCTTCCCCTATTTGATTACTAGCGGTAAAGCTTGCTACCATATCGTTCAGCATTTGGCTTCCGGCTTGTGGAGAATTAGGCATTAAAATTAAATTACTGTTTGTGTGTTGACCAATAGACTGAAGTGTGTCATAATGTTGTGTCACAACAATTAACGCAGAAGCTTCTTGAGAATTAATTCCTACTTTATTTAAGACTTCAACAGACTCTTCTAATCCACGAGCAATTTCTCTTCTTTGATCAGCGATACCCTGTCCTTGCAAGCGCTTGCTTTCTGCCTCTGCTTTTGCTTTTTCAACAATTAAAATACGAGCAGCGTCTCCTTCATATTGTGCTGCTGTTTTTTCTCTATCTGCAGCATTAATTCTATTCATTGCTTCTTTTACCTGAGCATCAGGATCAATGTCCGTAACTAGTGTTTTGATAATATCGTAACCGTAGTCCATCATTGCGTCGTTTAATTCTGATTTTACAGCAATAGCAACATCATCTTTTTTAACAAACACATCATCTAATTTCATTTTTGGAACCTCGGCTCTTACCACATCAAAAACATAAGAAGTAATTTGATCGTGAGGGTAATCTAATTTATAAAAAGCGTCTTCCACTTTATTCTTAATTACTTTAAACTGAACAGAGACTTTCAGTTTAACAAAAACATCATCCAGTGTTTTTGTTTCAATAATTACATCTAATTGTTGAATTTTAAGACTTAATCTGCCTGAAATCCTTTGAATAAAAGGGATTTTTAATTGCAGCCCAGATTGACGAATATTACTGAAACGACCAAACGTTTCTACAATAGCAGCCGTTTGTTGTTTTACAGTAAAAACAGCACCAAAAACTACCAAAATAATGATACATAAACCAATAGGTATAATAATATTTTCCATAATGTTATTTTTAAAAGTTAATATATATTTTAAAGATACTAGAAATAAGGTCTAAATATTAGACGAAAAAAAAAGAAAAAGTTACACAAAAAGAAAACTTACTTTTTCTTGAGGTTTTTTTTGTATTTACTCCATTTTTTTAGCTGTTTAGTTGTCAGTATTTTTTCCAGATCTAGGTCTAGTTTTTCTTCTTCACCTTCAAGAACCTTTATAACGGGTTTAAAAGACAAAGAGACCTCGTTGTTTGCTTTTACAAGGGCGCTGTAGTCTCTATTTTTTAAAGCTTCCTTTTGAGCAGCTTCAATCTTTGATTTACCCTCAGAAAACAAAAAAGTGTTAATTCTTTTTATTTGGTTTAAGTTCTTATTGAAAAGATTTAAAATTTTTGAAATTAAAGGAAATGTTTTAGAGGACTTTTTAACCCCAATCTTCTTAACTACTTTCTCTATATTATAAAAAGTCATTCCAACAGCTTTTTCAACATCAATTTTTGGAGTTCTTGTTTGCTGAGAAGCTATAGGTTGTCTTGCCTGCATCGGTTGTCTTCTATTATAACGTGAATTATACTGTGCTTCAGCAGCTAAAGAAAAGAAAATTATAGAAATAAAAATTAAGCGTTTTATCATGATAGTTTTTTTATTAATTTTTTAATGCGATGAATGGTTTCCTCTTTTCCAATCAGATGTATGATATCGAATAAATGAGGCCCTTTTAGTGCGCCAACAATAGCCAAGCGTAGTGGCTGCATTACTTTTCCAAAACCCACTTCCTTAATAGAAATCCAGTTTTTAACAGTTTCCTCTAATGTCAAGGAAGAAAAACCTTCTGTAGACGAAATTACGATTATTAATTCGTTCATTAATTCTTGAGTCTCAGGCTTCCATTGTTTTTTAGAGGCTTTTTCATCGTAATCAAAAGGAGCTTCAAAAAAGAAACTACTTAAGCCCCAAAAATCTGAAACAAACACAGCTCTTTCTTTAATTAAAGAAACAACTTTCTCTACGTAGTCCACAGAGGTGTTTATTTTTCTTTCTACCAAGACCGGAAGGTATAAATCAGCAAGCTCTAAATTTGTTTTTTTTTGAAGATATTGTTGATTGAACCAGTTGGTCTTATCTGGATTAAATTTTGCTCCAGATTTACTAACCCTAGACAAATCAAAAGCAGTAATTAGTTCATCAAGAGAAAAAATTTCTTGCTCTGTGCCGGGGTTCCAACCCAACAAGGATAACATATTTATAAAAGCGTCATAAAAAAAACCATCCTCTTTATACCCCCTTGAAACAGAGGATGTTTCTTCGTTAGTATATTCTATAGGAAATACAGGAAACCCTAATTTATCACCATCTCTTTTACTAAGCTTCCCTTTTCCTATAGGTTTTAAAATTAATGGGAGGTGAGCAAATACAGGTTCATTCCATCCAAAAGCTTTATACATTAATACATGAAGAGGAAGAGAAGGGAGCCATTCTTCACCACGAATAACGTGACTAATTTCCATTAAGTGGTCATCTACGATGTTTGCGAGATGGTAGGTTGGCATTCCGTCCGATTTATATAAAATCTTATCATCTAAAGTGTTTGTGTCTATTTTAATGGTGCCCCTAATCTCATCCTTTAAAAACAATGTCTGATCCTTGGGTGTTTTAAAGCGAATAACATAACTCTCACCATCTTCAATTCTTTTTTTAGTTATATCGTCCGATAAAATTAAAGAGTTAACCAAACGCCCCTTTTCTCTGTTATGCCAATTATAAATAAATGTTTTTCCCTCTGCTTCGTGTTGTTTTCTGTGAGCAACCAGTTGTTCAGAAGTATCAAAAGCATAATAAGCGTCCCCGTTTTCAATTAAAGTATCTGCATATTTTTTATAAATTTCTTTTCGTTCAGATTGACGATAAGGTCCAAGCTTTTCGTTTTTGCCGGGTCCTTCGTCATATGGAATGTTACACCATTCCAATGCATCTGTAATATATTTTTCGGCATTATGCACATATCTTGTTTGGTCTGTATCTTCTATTCTTAAAATAAAAACCCCCCCGTTTTTCTTAGCAAACAAATAATTATATAAAGCAGTCCTTACTCCTCCAATGTGAAGAGGCCCTGTTGGGCTCGGGGCAAAACGTACACGAACATTAGATTTCATTAACAAATAAATTTAAGCAACAAAGATACTTTTCTAATCTCATAAAAAAAAGCATTGTGAAGCCCTGTGGTGCTGAGTAAATTTTTACCTGTAAATTTCACTGTTTTTTGTTTAAATATGCTATTTTTATTGGCGAATGAAAGCATTTATACATATAGAAAAGAAGTTGTCTTTGTTTTATAAGAAGTTCTATACCAATGAGCTTATTAAAGGGAGCATTTTATTTTGTTTGTTGGGAGTGCTGTACTTTCTTTTCACGGTTTATTTAGAATTCTTTTTTTGGTTAAAACCAACATATAGAACCATTTTGTTTTGGGGCTTTGTTTTAGTAGAGTTTTTTTTATTTTTAAAATTTATTATTATCCCCATCACTCATTTAATTAAGCTTAAGAAAGGAATCAACGAGATTGATTCCTCTAAAATTATTGGCGATTATTTTCCGGAGGTTCAAGACAAACTATTAAACATACTACAACTTAAAAAAGAAAGTAAAGAGACCGCTCTTTTGATCGCTAGTATCGAACAAAAATCAAAAGAGCTACAGACCATTCAGTTTACAAAAGCAGTTAGTTTTAAAAAAAACTATGTTTATCTTAAATACCTGATTCTTCCTGTTTTTATTTGGCTACTATCTTTTTTAACTGAAACAAATATTGAGTTCTCTAAAAGTTTTACTAGGGTTGTTAACCATCAAACCATATTTAAACAACCCACTCCATTTTCATTTCATATAGAAAAAAACAAACTACGAGTTATTGAAGGAGATTCACACACGATTAGGGTCACAACCAAAGGAGACCTTGTTCCTGAAGAGGTGAAAATTTCATATAATAAACAGGCTTATTTTATGGAAGAAAAAACAAAGGGTGTTTTTATTTTTACTTTTACAAATGTTGTTAATTCAATTGATTTTCAGCTTGAATCAGGCGATGTTTTGTCTTCCATCTATAGGCTTGATGTTTTAAATACCCCAATTATTAAAAACATTCTAATAAATCTAGACTACCCAAGGTATACTAAAAAAACAGATGAAAAGATTGATGATACAGGAAACATATTGGTTCCTGAAGGAACTAAAATAGTCTGGCAAGCGGCAACCCATCAAGTAGATACAGTTGCTTTTATAGAAAACAAAAAAAGAAGGTATTTTTTAAAACAGACTCCAAACAGTTTTAGTTATGAAAAAACAGCAATTAAAAACATCCAATATCAAATAAGCTCCTCAAACAATCAGTTAAAAGATTTTGAAAAACTCTCTTATAATTTACAGGTTATTAAAGATGAATCTCCTAAAATTTTCGTAGAATCTAATGTAGACAGTTTACAAAAAGGTGATGCTCAATTTGCAGGTCAAATTTCAGACGATTACGGAATTAGTAAATTAAACCTTATTTATTACAACATAGAGCAACCCGATAAAAAAAAGAGGCTCCTATTAGAGGTTACGAAAGAAAACATTCAAACTTTTTTTTATCAATTCCCAAATAAAATAAAGTTAGAAAAAGGAATTGATTACGAAATTTATTTTCAAGTTTCAGATAACGACGCCATAAATGGTGAGAAAACAGCAATTAGTAAAAAGTTTAAATACCGACAAAAAACAAAAGGTGAGTTCGTCCAAGAACAATTACAAGAGCAAAAACAAACAATTCTAAATTTAGAAAAATCTATTCAAAGTCAACAACAACAGAAAAAAAACTTAGAAAAAATTCAGAATGAAATTCAGAATAAAAAAAACATTAATTGGAGTGATAAGAAAAAAATAGAAGAGTTCATAGAGCGTCAGAAACAATATGAACAAATGATGGAGCGTCAAACAGAAAACCTTCAGGAGTCTTTGCAGCAAAATAAAGAAGAAAAAGAGACTCTTACAGATCAAAAGAAAGAATTACAAAAAAGAATACAAGAACTCTTAAAGCTTAATAAACAGAAGAAGTTACTAGCTGAGCTTCAAAAAATGGCAGAAAAACTTGACAAAGAAGAGCTGGTTAAAAAAGCGAAAGAATTAGCACAACAAAACAAGCAACAAGAAAGAAGTTTAGAGAGAATATTAGAATTAACCAAGCGTTTTTATGTGGAAGAAAAAACCATGCAAATAGCGAATAAACTAGAGAAGCTATCAAAAAAACAAGACAGCATCAATAACAATAAAAAGAACGTATTAGAAAAACAACAAGATATTCGCAAAGAGTTTAACGAAATTTCAAAAGAACTGGAAGAGCTATCTAAGGATAATGAAAAATTAAAAGAACCAATGGAAATTCCTCAACAAGAAGAGGAAAAAAAAGAAATAGACGACGCTTTGTCTAAAACGGAAGAAAAATTAAATAGAAAAGAAAAAAAAGAAGCAAAGAAAGAGCAAAGAAAAGCATCTAAAAAAATGAAGCAAATGAGTCAGAAAATGCTACAAGCAATGTCTGACATGCAATCAAACTCTATTAGTGAAAATATAGATGATTTAAGAAAAATTTTAGAAAACCTCATCACTTTTTCTTTCAAACAAGAAAAATTACTCATCAAATTCGATGAAATATCTGTAGTGCATCCAGACTTTGGAAAAGAATTAAAAAAACAAAACGAGTTGAAAACATATTTTGAACATATTGACGACAGCTTATTTGTCTTATCTATGAGGCTCCCAAAGTTGTCATCAAAAATTCAAACCGAATTGTCTAATACTCATTACAACTTAGATCTTTCTTTAGAAAACTTTTCAGAGAACAGGTTTGATAACGGGGGTTCTAACCAGCAATATGTTATGACTTCAGTAAATAATTTATCTGATTTTTTAAGTGATTTATTAAGTAATTTACAAAATAAGATGGGTTCTTCTGGAAAAGGGGATAGTGGTAACCCCTTTAATTTACCCTCACTAATTGAAAAGCAAAAAGGAATATCTGAACAATTAAAAAAGGGACTAAAAAAAGGGAAGGAAGGAAAAGAAGAAAAAAACAAAGGGGAAAAAGGAAATAAAGGTGTCGGTGATGATGAAAAATTAAATGGAGAGTTATTTAAAATATATCAACAACAAAATATTTTAAGAGCGCAACTTAAAGATGCAATCAAAGAAGGTGGTGATAATAGTGGAGAGATTAACAAGGTCTTAAAAACCATGGAAAAATTAGAAAATGATATTTTGGAAAAGGGTTTTAACCAAGAAACCCTTCAAAGAATGCAACAATTAGAATATGAATTACTGAAGCTTGATAAAGCAACCCTCGAGCAAGGAATAGAGAAAAAAAGAAAATCAAATACAAACAACGCTTTATTTCAAAAGAAGCGGCTCAAACAACTGAAACTAAAAAAGCGTTTTTATAACCAAATAGAGATATTAAACAGACAATCATTACCTTTACACGAAATTTTTGAAAAGAGAGTGCAAAAGTATTTTTCTAAAAAAACCAAAGAGTGATTACATTTAATTATGAAACAGCGTTTGTCTTAAAAAACGAAATAAACATTGCCACTTGGATTGAACAGGTTGTTGTTTCAGAGGGTTTTGTTTTGGGGGAAATCAATTATATTTATTGTGATGATAACTACCTCAATAATATAAATATAGAGTTTTTAAAACATGATACTTACACAGATATTATTAGTTTTGATTATACTCTTGGCAAGCAACTGAACGGAGATATTTATATCTCAACTCAGCGAGTCTTAGAAAATGCTAAAATATATAACGTTACTCACGAAAACGAGCTCTACAGAGTTATGATTCACGGAGTACTGCATTATATGGGTTTTAAAGACAAAACAATTAATGATAAAAAAGTAATGAGAAATAAAGAAAACGCAAGTATTCTTTTGTTAAACCCTTAATTTACAGGTGTTTAGGTCTTGTTCCACGTGAAACAACAATGAGTTTATTTGATACAACATACGACGTAATTGTGGTAGGCGGTGGCCACGCGGGAAGCGAAGCTGCTGCGGCAAGTGCAAATATGGGGGCTTCAACATTGTTAATAACAATGAACCTTCAAAATATTGCTCAAATGAGCTGTAACCCCGCAATGGGTGGAATCGCTAAAGGTCAGATCGTTAGAGAGATTGACGCTCTTGGTGGTTATAGTGGTGTTGTCTCTGATAAAACGGCTATTCAGTTTAAGATGCTTAACAAGTCTAAAGGACCAGCGATGTGGAGTCCGAGAGTTCAGTCCGACAGAATGATGTTCGCGGAAACTTGGAGAAATATGTTAGAAAAAACAGACAATCTAGATTTTTACCAAGACTCCGTCAACGGTCTGTTGTTTGATGGTCCCAAAATATCAGGAGTAAAAACAGCCTTGGGTTTACAAATAAAAGCAAAAACTGTTATCCTTACCGCAGGTACTTTTTTAAATGGTTTAATTCATATTGGTGAAAAAACATTTGGAGGAGGTAGGGCTGGAGAGGCCTCCTCAACAGGTATTACCGAAGAACTTGTAGCAAAAGGATTTGAATCTGGTAGAATGAAAACCGGAACTCCTCCAAGAGTTGACGGAAGGTCGTTGGACTATTCTAAAATGGAAGAACAACCAGGGGATTCTACGACAGAAACCTTTTCCTATTTAGACACCAAACCACTTGTTAAACAAAGATCATGCTATTTAACACACACCAATCCTGATGTTCACAATATCCTTAGGGAGGGTTTTGACCGATCACCAATGTTTAACGGTAGGATTCAATCTACAGGACCAAGATACTGTCCCTCTATTGAAGATAAAATTGACCGATTTTCTACCAAAGAAAGACATCAGGTCTTTGTAGAGCCTGAGGGGTGGAATACAGTGGAAACCTACGTAAACGGTTTTTCAACATCTATGCCTGAAGATATACAAGACAAGGCTATTCGATTAATACCTGGTTTTAAAAACGTTAAATTTTTCAGATATGGGTATGCGATTGAGTATGATTATTTTCCACCTACGCAGCTTAAATACTCTTTAGAAACCAAGCGTATAGAAAACTTGTTTTTTGCAGGGCAAATCAATGGAACAACTGGTTATGAGGAGGCGGCAGCACAAGGCCTTATGTCTGGGGTGAACGCAGCTTTAAAAACACAAAACAAAGCGCCATTTGTTTTAAAAAGGAACCAAGCCTACATAGGGGTACTTATTGATGATTTAATCACGAAAGGTACAGATGAGCCTTATAGAATGTTTACGTCTAGGGCAGAATACAGAACCCTTCTCCGTCAAGACAATGCTGATTTAAGATTAACTCCATTAGGACATGAAATTGGACTTGCTTCAGACGAACGTCTCATTAAGGTTAAATCAAAGAAGATAAAAACAGCTTTGTTAATTAAGTTCCTAGAGGAAACAAGTGTAACCAAAGAACAAATGAACCCTATATTAGAAAAAAAGAACCTTTCAACAATACAACAAACGTTAAAGTTTTATAAGGTAGCTGCTAGACCACAGCTCTCTTTGTCAGATTTTTCAGAGATAGAATCACTTCAGGAGTTTCTTCACAAAAACGAAATAGACAAGACTGTGTTAGAACAGGTAGAAATACACTTAAAATATGCAGGTTATATTGAGAAAGAAAAAGCGAATGCAGATAAGTTAAACAGACTGGAAAATGTTATAATTCCTCAGTCTTTCAAATATTCAAAAGTAAAATCATTGTCTTATGAGGCAAGAGAAAAACTAAATAAAATTCAACCAACAAGCATCTCACAAGCGAGTAGGATAAGCGGAGTATCACCAAGTGATATTTCTGTCCTTTTGGTCTACATGGGTCGTTAATGTTTGAATAATATTATAATGTTCCACATGGAACATCACTCAAAAACAAATGAAAGAAAAAGAACTTCATGAAGGGGCTGTTCCTTTTTTAAAGTGTAAGGACCACTTGGTTTCTAATGAAACTTACGAGGTTATGATTAATAATAGGATTGACATGTTGGTTACAACACCCATTCCTAAAAATCTTGGCAAATATTATGATTCTAAAGAGTATCAGTCTCATAATAACTCAACACACACCCTGTTAAACACCCTTTACAATGTAGTCAAAAACGTGTCTTTTAAAAGAAAAAAAGCGCTGTTTCATAAAGGGAAAACTAAAAAAACGGTTTTAGATATAGGGGCAGGGACAGGAGACTTTTTGTTGTATTGTAGAGAACAAGGCCTAAGTACTGTTGGTGTTGAGCCAAATGAAAAAGCAAGAAAAAAAGCCCAAGAAAAAGGATTAAAGCTTGAAAAGAGCCTGAATAATATTACTAAAAAAAAATATGAAATTATAACATTATGGCACGTACTAGAACATGTTCCAAATCTTTTTGAATACATTGAGCAATTAAAATATTTATTAAGTGAAAAAGGCCAGTTGTTCATAGCAGTTCCAAACTTTAAAAGTTTTGATGCTGAATATTATAAAGAGTTTTGGGCCGCCTACGATGTTCCAAGACATCTTTGGCATTTTTCTCAAAAGTCTATTCATACTCTTTTTGAAGCAGTTGACATGGAGGTAATAAAAACCCATCCGATGAAATATGATGCTTTTTATGTCTCTCTTTTAAGTGAAAAAAATAAAAAAGGAAAGACCAACGCTTTGAGGTCTTTTTTTATAGGACTGTTGTCAAACATTAAAGCAAGCAGATCAAAAGAGTACTCTTCTCTTATTTATGAGTTAAAACACGCTAAAACTCATTTTAACAAGCAGTAGAAGCGAATAAAAACGATTACCCACAATTACACCAACTAAACAAAAAAACAGCTTAAAAGAGCCCATATTAGCCGCTTACTGTATAGTAAAAAGTTATAATATATATTTTTTAATAATAAAAAACTATTATTATTTAAGTGCCATGATTCCCAGAATTGCAACAATGAAATAAACGGCCAGTGTCATGGCTCCATTATAATCTTTAGCAAGACGCTGCCCAATTAAAAGAAAAATTAAAGTTATTGCAGATATCTCAAGACCAAGTAGGGCAAAAAAAGTAGTTCCCGTTAAGAGAATTTCACAGAACCCATAAAGCATACTTATACCTGCTAAGATTTCAAAAACAACAATAATACCCAAAAGAGGAGAAACAATATTTTTTAAAGGAGAGCCCTTAAAGTGTTCTTTAATAAAAGAAACATTTCCATTCCAGTCTGTAATTTTGTCGATTCCCGACTGCAGAAAGGTGACAATTAAAAAAAGCAAAATTAATAGTTCTGCTGCGTATTTTGTAATAAGTTCCATTGTTTCAGTTTTTAGTTAAATTAGTTTTAGTTTGTTGATCTCCAGTAATCTATAGCTTTATAATGCCCTATTTAATACATGAACTTCTTTGACGTCTTACCACTATTTATAGTATCATAGGATACATGATAACTTAGCCAAATTTTTCTATTATTTTATAAACAATATTTTGAGCTAACTTTACCTTACTTTCCTCTGTCCAGCCTGCTATATGAGGTGAAAGAAGAACGTTTTCACAGTCCATTAAATATTTAAACTCTTCAGGCACTTGATTATTGATAAATAGGTTTTCAAAGGACGACTTTTCATATTCTAAAACATCTAGCCCAGCACCTAAAACCTTTTTCTTTTTTAAGGCAGTAACCAAATCTTTGGTTACAATACTTTTTCCTCTGGCGGTATTAATTATCCAAAAAGGCTTTTTAAAAGTATTAATAAATCGCGTATTTACCATCCTCTTTGTAAGTGGAGTTTCCGGTATGTGTAAACTTAAAATATCTGATCTTCTTTGAAGTTCTTCAATTGTAACCTGTGTCGCATTTTCATCACTTACATTTGGCAATAAATCAACACACAAAACCCTTACATCAAAACCTCTAAGCTTTTTTGCAAAAGCCATTCCTGTATTTCCGTAGCCAATTAAACCAATGGTCTTTCCACTCAACTCTATACCTCTATTTTCTTCTCTCAACCACAAGCCATTTCTAATTTCTTTATCAGCTTTATTAAGCTTGTTAAATAGGGATAATAACATTCCCAAAGCATGTTCACCAACGGCATTTCTATTTCCCTCTGGAGCGGCAATGAGTTCGATACCTTTAGACAGTGAAAACTCACAATCAATATTTTCTAAACCCGCACCAACCCTGCCAATAAACTTAAGTTTTGTTGCTTTTTTTAAAAAGCTTTTATCGATAGAAAAACGACTGCGAATGATTAGACCATCATATAAATTAATTTTACCTTCAATTTCTAATTTTGATGAAGTATAGTCTTCGTGGTTTTCAAAACCAGCGATTTTAAGTTGCTCAATTAGTAAAGGATGATTTGTGTCTAGATGAAGAACTTTCAAAGTTAAATCATTTTCATATTTGGTCAATATTGCTCTTTATCGCTGGGAAAGTCTTTACTTTTCACATCAGAAATATACTTCTTAAAAGCCGTTGTCATTTCTGCATATAGGTCAAGGTATCTCCTTAAAAAACGTGGGTGAAACTCATGCGTCATTCCCAACATATCATGTGTCACCAAAACTTGTCCATCTACCCCAGGACCAGCTCCAATCCCAATAACAGGAATAGAAATAGATTTGGCAACTTTTTCAGCTAAAGAAGCAGGAACTTTTTCTAATACTAGAGCAAAACAACCCAACCTTTCAAGCAATAAAGCATCCTCCAATAATTGCTCTGCCTCTTCTTCTTCTTTTGCCCTTACGGTATAGGTTCCAAATTTATAAATTGATTGAGGCGTTAAGCCTAAATGACCCATTACAGGAATCCCAGCATTTAAGATACGTTTAATAGATTCTTTAATTTCTTTTCCCCCTTCTACTTTTATAGAATGGCCACCACTTTCTTTCATAATTCTAATCGCAGAACGAAGAGCTTCTTTAGGGTTTGATTGATAGCTTCCAAAAGGCAAATCAACCACCACTAATGATCTCTCTACAGCTCTTACTACTGAGCTGGCGTGATAAATCATTTCGTTTAAAGTAATTGGTAGCGTAGTTTCGTGACCCGCCATTACATTTGAAGCCGAATCTCCTACAAGGATTACATCAATTCCCGCCCCATCAACAATTTTAGCCATAGTATAGTCGTATGCAGTTAACATAGATATTTTTTCACCATTGGCCTTCATTTCTACCAGTGATTTGGTAGTAATTCTTTTGTATTGCTTTTTGGCTACAGACATAATTTTTTAATTTAATGTTTTGTAAAAGTACTAAATATCAGTAGATATGAATCTAGTTTAGAGCTTAGATCAAAAAACCAGAAGAATTAGCGATTAATATTAAGTTCTTATTATAGAAAGATCTCTTTGTTTGTTGAAGTTTGTAAACATTATAGAGGTAAAAAATAATGTATATTTGAGTTTTACAAAAATGAGCGAATCTAAACATATCGTATATAAATTAGACCCCAATAAATGGATAGATAATTATTCAGACTATCTGTTTAATTATACGATTGTTAGAGTCAATAATTATGATATTTCAAAAGATTTAGTACAAGAAACTTTTTTTTCAGGGTTAAAATCAGCCAAGAATTTTGAAGGTAAGGCAACGGAAAGAACATGGTTAATTTCTATTTTAAAGAGAAAAATTATAGATCACTACAGAAAAACGAACTCTAAAAAAGGACAAGCAGAAGTTAGAATGAACTTCTATAATGATGGTGAAAACGAAGGTGATTGGATAGAGGAAAGAGTTCCTCAATCATGGGATAATGAAGCCGAAAAACAACTAGAAAACACAGAGCTCCAGGATCAAATAAATTCTTGCATAGACCAACTACCAGAAAAATATGCGATTGTTTTTAGAATGAAAACGATTCAAGAAATAGATACAGAGATAATCTGTAAGGAATTAGAGATTACCTCGTCAAATCTTTGGGTTATCATACACAGAGCAAGAATGCAGTTAAGAAAGTGTTTAGAAGAGAACTGGTTTAATAATTAGAGAATGTTAAAAAAACTAAAGATTACGTGCAATCAGGCAACTACTATCTGCAATAAAGGTCAATACGGGGAGGCAACTTTTTTTGATAAAATAAAATTACAGATTCATTTCATCGGTTGTAAAATCTGCGTTATATATACAACACAAAATATATTTTTAACTAAGCTTTACAAGAATAAAGCGATGGCCGATAAACACATACAAGGCTCTTTATGTATGACTTTTCAAGAAAAAGAGGCTTTAAGAAAAGAGATTAAAAAACGATATGTATGATTTTTGAAGTCGATTTTTTATAATAAAGCATGAATTTTCTACCAGATAAAATAGACCAATACGCAGTTGCTAACTCTCAAAAAGAGCCACAGATCTTGCAAGAACTTACCAAAGAAACTTGGCAAAAAGTAATTAACCCTAGAATGTTAAGTGGCGCTTATCAAGGACGTGTTTTATCTATGCTTTCTAAATTAATTAAACCCAAAAGTATCCTAGAAATAGGCACCTATACAGGGTATTCTGCAATTTGTATTGCCGAAGGATTAACAGAAGATGCAAGCATAGATACTATTGATAAAAATGAAGAATTAGCAGATTTACAAAACAAGTATTTTACAAAATCAGGATTTCGAAATAAAATCACCCAACATGTTGGATTTGCACTAGAAATTATCCCGACAATTCACAAAAAGTTTGATTTGGTTTTTATTGATGCAGATAAATCTAATTACGTCAATTACTTTCATTTGATTATTGATAAAATGAATTCAGGTGGTGTTATTCTATCTGATAATGTATTATGGAGTGGTAAAATTATAGAGAAACTAGATCCAAAAGATAAAGACACAAAAGCTCTTTTAGAATATAATACATTATTAAATACCGATAAAAGAATTGAAACGGTTTTATTGCCAATAAGAGATGGTCTTACCATTAGTAGAGTTCTGTAAGTAGGGCTAACTAAAATTTATTAATGGGTGTTGAATATTTTCATAATCTACTCTACACAAGTAGTTTACCTGTTTGTGCTTAAAGCTTAATGAAGAAGAAAAGATTAAAAACCTCTTTTGATAGGACCAGTAATTTTATCTAGATTTTCTTTTACGTCACTAATTTCTTTTTTGATGTTTTTAGTTAAATCAGTGTCTAGGCCTTGGTCTTTTGCACTATCGTTGATTTCTTTTTTAATATCATTCGTAGCGTCTTTTACTTGACGGATGCCTTTTCCTAGACCTCTAGCAATCTCCGGAATTTTGTCGGCACCAAAGAACATTACCACAATAAGAATGATAATAAAAACCTCAGGACCACCAATAAACAAAAAAGTTCCCATCATAAGAGTACAAAGATAACAAAGATTAAATATAAAAAATGGAATAATTATAGAACTGTTGTTGCCGTTATTTTTTAATTAACATACGCTTAATTTCATTTAATTTCATAAGCGCTTCAATGGGTGTAAGAGTATCTAAATTGGTGGTTAAAATTTCTTCTCGTAAATCTTCTAGCAAAGGATCATCTAATTGAAAAAAACTTAGTTGCATCTCTTCATGTTGAGCCTCTTTTAAGACTTCCTTTACTTCCTCATTAGTATGATTTTTCTCTAATTGTTTTAGTATTTTTGAAGCCCTATGAATTACTTGATTTGGCATCCCCGCCAACTTTGCGACATGAATTCCAAAACTATGATTACTTCCTCCAGCAACTAACTTACGCAAGAAAATAATAGTATCTTTTAGTTCTTTTACGGATACATTAAAGTTTTTGATACGCTCAAAAGTTGTTGTCATTTCATTCAGCTCATGATAATGTGTTGCAAATAGTGTTTTTGCATTAGAAGGGTGTTCGTGTAAATATTCTGCAATGGCCCAAGCAATAGAAATACCGTCATAGGTAGAGGTTCCTCGTCCAATTTCATCTAATAGCACCAAGCTTCTCTCGGAAATATTATTCAAAATTGAAGCTGTTTCATTCATTTCTACCATAAAAGTAGACTCTCCCATAGAAATATTGTCACTTGCCCCTACTCTGGTAAAAATTTTGTCTACCACACCAATTCTAGCATTTTGTGCTGGAACATAGCTTCCCATTTGCGCCAATAAAACAATCAATGCAGTCTGACGAAGAATGGCAGATTTACCAGACATATTTGGTCCAGTAATCATGATAATTTGTTGTTGATTTCTATTTAGCACAAGATCATTAGCAATATATTCTTCCCCAATTGGTAATTGTTTTTCTATGACTGGGTGACGGCCGTTTTTGATTTCTATTTCGGTACTTTCATCTACAACTGGACGAACATAATTGTTGGAAATTGCCAATATAGCAAAAGACAAAAGACAATCTATTTGAGCAACTGTTTGAGCATTTTGTTGAATGGGCAGAACAAATTGAATAATATGTTGAACTAATTCTACAAATAAGCTTTGTTCGAGCTCTTGAATTTTTTCTTCTGCTCCTAGAATCTTTGTTTCGTACTCTTTAAGCTCTTCTGTAATATATCGTTCTGCATTGACAAGTGTTTGTTTTCGAATCCACTCTTCAGGAACCTTATCCTTGTGTGTGTTTCTAACTTCAATATAATAGCCAAAAACATTATTGAAAGCTATTTTTAAGCTAGGAATAGCCGTTCTCTCACTTTCTCTAGACAGCATATTGTCTAAATATTCTTTTCCAGAATTAGAAATAGCCCTTAAATCATCTAACTCTTGAGAAACATTATTCGCGATAGCCCCTCCCTTATTAATGTTAACAGGAGCATCTTCAAATAAAATCGTCTCAATTTTAGAAATTACCGCTGAACAGTCCAACAATTGATTTCCCAAATCATTAACAGATTTATTTTTGCTCTTCAAAGCCTTATCCTTGATTGGTAAAATAGCCTTCAAAGAGTTTTTTAATAATACAGCTTCTCTCGGAGAAACCTTGCCTGTGGCCACTTTAGAAATTAAGCGTTCTATATCGCTAATTTGCTGTAATTGATATTGGATTGTTTCTAAAAAAGCATCATTTTCAATACAATATTTTACCAACTCATGTCTATAATGAATTTTTTCAATATTTTTTAACGGAAGCGCTAACCAGCGTTTTAACAACCGTCCACCCATAGGCGAAACTGTTTTATCGATAACGTTTAATAAGGTTACTGCATTCTGTGATGTAGAGTGATATAACTCTAAATTACGAACCGTAAAACGATCCATCCAAACATAATTATCCTCTGCAATTCTGCTAATATTTTGAATATGCTCTAACTTGTTGTGTTGTGTTTCTGATAAATAATACAGTACTGCACCAGCCGCAACAATTCCTTCAGGGATTTCTTGTACACCAAAACCTTGTAAAGAATTTACACCAAAATGATTACTCAAAGTTTCAAAACCATACTCTTTTTGAAAAACCCAGTCATCTAAAAAAAAGGTATAAAACCGATCCTCAAATAGCTCTTTAAATCGCTGTTTGTATTGTTTTTGAACTAATACCTCAGAAGGGTTAAAGTTTTGAAGCAGTTTGTCAATATATTCTTCATTCCCTTGAGCCAGTAGGTATTCGCCAGTAGAAACATCTAAAAAAGAGACTCCAAGCAAACGCTTTCCAAAATGAACAGCAGCTAAAAAGTTATTAGATTTCGATTGTAAAACTTCATCGTTTAGAGAAACTCCGGGGGTTATTAGTTCTGTAACACCGCGTTTTACGATGGTCTTCGTCATTTTAGGATTCTCTAATTGATCACAAATAGCGACTCGCATCCCTGCTTTAACCAACTTCGGTAAATAGGTGTTTAACGAATGATGAGGAAAACCAGCCAAAGCAGTTTCAGTTTCGCTTCCGGCACCTCTTTTAGTGAGAATAATTCCCAAAACACCAGCTGCTTTTTTAGCATCTTCTCCAAAGGTTTCATAAAAGTCTCCAACACGAAAAAGCAACATTGCATCAGGATACTTTTCCTTAATAGCATTGTATTGCTTCATTAATGGAGTTACCTTTTTGGTCGTAGATTTTGCCAAGTTTTAGATTTTTTCAGTTAGTTTTACTGTTGTTTACTACAAGAGCTTAAAGATAGAACTTTTTATGAGAAAACTAAAAAATAACGAATTAGGACGAATCTCGATCTCTGCATTTAAAAACACAAAAAAAACACCCATTATTGTGATATTAGATGGCATTAGAAGTTTAAATAATGTTGGCTCAGTTTTTAGAACAAGCGATGCTTTTTTAATTGAAAAGATCTATTTGTGTGGAATTACTGCAACACCGCCAAATAGAGAAATTCATAAAACAGCTTTAGGGGCAACAGAATCTGTAGATTGGGAATATAAAGAAGATGCACTGGCTCTTGTGAAAGAGTTGAAGTCTGAGGGAGTTTTAATAGCTGCAATAGAACAGGTTGAGAATAGCATTATGCTAGATGAATTTTCACTTAAAGGAGCAAGTAAAGTCGCTGTTATTTTTGGAAATGAAGTTAAAGGGGTACAACAGGAAGTAGTTTCTGCATCTGATTATTGTGTTGAAATTCCTCAAAAAGGAACAAAACACTCTTTAAATATTTCTGTGAGCTGTGGGATTGTTTTGTGGGATTTATGTCAGAAAATATAGAAACATTTTAAATACCGAGAATAGTTTTAGCAATCATAAAGTAAATTAGGATTCCAAAAATATCGTTACTCGTTGTGATAAATGGACCTGTTGCGATAGCTGGATCTATTCCTCTTTTATTTAAAAATAACGGGACAAATGTTCCTATTAATCCCGCTACGATAATTACGGCAACAAGAGAAATAGAAATTGCGAGGGCAGTATCTACTTTTTCTTCATAAGCCCATACAAAAAGAAAAAGAAATAAAGCCAGTATAATTCCGTTAAGAGCCGCTAACAACATTTCTTTAATCAATCTACTATTGATACTTCCTTTTACATCATCATTCGCTAAACCTTGAACAATAATTGCGGATGATTGCACACCAACATTTCCTGCCATTGCAGCAATTAAAGGAGTGAAAAAGAATAATACAGCATTTTCCTCAAAAGTGTTTTCAAACATACCCATGATTAAAAAGGCTCCAACACCTCCCAATAAACCCAAGAACAACCAAGGCAATCTAGCTTTTGTTAACTCTACAATACTGTCATCAGCCTCTACATCTTGTGTCAAACCAGCGGCCAACTGATAATCTTTATCCGCTTCTTCTTTAATAACATCAACAATGTCATCAATTGTAATTCTACCTAATAAAACACCGTTATTATCAACAACAGGAATTGCTTCTAAATCATATTTACGCATTTTATTAGAAACCTCATCTAGGTTGTCATGAACATTAACAAAATCAACTTTAGGTATATAAACTTCTGAAATTGCTGTTTTAGTTGAGGTAATTAACAAGTCTTTTAAAGACAACCTTCCTTTTAGCTTATCCTCATCATCAACAACATAGATAGAATGTACTCTTGTCACCTCTTCTGCTTGAGTACGCATTTCTTTAACACACTTAAGAACAGTCCAGTTTTCATTTACTTTTACCAGTTCTTTTGCCATTAAACCACCAGCAGAGTCTTCATCATAAGCAAGAAGCTCCTCAATTTCTTTTACATGCTCTTCATCTTCAATTTGAGACATTACAGCCTCTTGCCTTTCTTCTGAAAGCTCACCTATAATATCAGCAGCATCATCAGAATCTAACTCTTCAACCTCTTCGGCAATTTCTTTTGCCGAAAGCTTTTGAAGTGTTTTTTCTCGAATATCCTCATCCAGCTCCATTAAAACAGCAGAGGTCTTTTCGCTATCAAGTAGTTTTATAATGTAAATAACATTTTCAAAAGAAAGTTCATCTAGAATTTCCGCAATATCGGCATAGTGCATCTCTTCAAATAAAGCAATTATTGCCTTATCGTTGGATACTTCTATATAAGAAGTGACGCTTGTTAAAAGCTCGTTAGTGATTTCAAATGACATCAGTTGCTATTTTATGCGTGAGTTTAATAAACTCGCTTACAGACAATTGTTCTGGACGCATCGCAAATATAGTATCTTCTTTTAAGGTATCCGAAAGATTGAAAGATTTTAAACTACTTCTCAACATTTTCCTTCGTTGATTAAAAGCGGTTTTTACAACTCTAAAAAACAGTTTTTCATCTACGGGCAGTGAAAAATCTTTTTTTCTAATGAGTCTTATGACTCCAGAATCTACTTTTGGAGGAGGGTTAAAAACACTTGGTGGTACGGTAAACAAGTATTCTACATCAAAAAAAGCTTGTGTTAAAACGGATATAATTCCATATACTTTGCTTCCTTCTTTTTCCGCAATTCTTTTAGCAACTTCTTTTTGAAACATTCCTGATAATTCAGGAACATATTTTCGATGTTCAATTGCTTTAAAAACAATTTGGGAAGAAATGTTATAAGGGTAATTACCAATAATAGCGATTTGTTGCTTGTTAAAAAAAGCAGTTAAATCATGCTTTAAAAAATCTCCTTCAATAATTTCAAAGTTATTGGATGAGGTGTCTAAACTGAGGTGTTCCTTTTTAAAATCATCCTTTAGAAAAGCGACGGAATCTCTATCTATCTCCATTATCCTTATTTTCGCTTTCTTTACTAACAAATACTTTGTTAGCATGCCCATTCCTGGGCCAATTTCTAAGATAGTATTGTAGCCAACTTCAGTTAAAGAATTTGCAATGTTCTTGGCGGTATCTTCATCTTTAAGAAAGTGTTGACCTAAGTGTTTTTTTGCTCTAACAGTCATTTTAATTATTTACGTTAGTAGGATAAAACTCCTTGATAACTTTTAACTCTGTCCTAAAAGAAATCATTTTATCAGCAAATTTATGCAAACTACTCCTTCTTAATTTCGGTGCATGAATTTCATAATATTCGTCCAAATCTTCTCTGCTGCTTGCGGTGAACTGAATGGAGTAAGTAACTCCTCCCATTTCTTCTTCCACCAACACCTGTGTTAGCTTTGCAGCAATAAATTTACCAGTAGCTAATACATTTTCTATGTGACTTTGTATCCAAGAAAGCCATTCTTTATGAACGCTCCCGTCTATATTAATTGTAACGTTATATATATACATATGCTAATAAGGCGATAAAAAATATTTTAATTGATAGCGTCTCCTCGTAATTCTCTATATTTTTTTCTAGCATCAACTAAATAAATACTTGACGGATTTTCAAAGATAATTTTTTGATAGTATTTTGATGCTTTTTCAGTATCTTTTATCTTGTTTTTATAAACTTCAGCCAACAAATAATAAGAATCATCTACTAAAATACCTGCTGCATCTATGGAAATGATTTTTAAAAGATTGGCAATAGCATTTTCATATTGGAGCTCTATGATGAAAAGATTCGCTTGATTGAAAAGAGCTTCATCTTCAATATCTTGGCCTTGATATTCTTTTATTAAGGCGCTATATATTAAAATGGCCTCCTCGTTTCTACTTTGATAAGCGAATAACTCCGCCTTCGCAAAATCAGTTAATCCAGAAGGAATAGAATCTTTTGGTTCGTTGTCTAAAATAACCAAAAATAAATCCACAGCATCATTAGCAATAAGTTGCGTAGTAGATCCTTTTAGAATTTTAAGCTGAGATTTAGCCCACTTAAAATCTCCTTTAAAATAAGAAGTTTGTGCAACTTTAAAACGGGCTTCTTGAGATAAAGGATGGTTTTTTAACTGAGTTTGAACTTGAGAAAAATAAAGAAGAGCTTTGTTAAATTTTCCAGTAAAAACCAAAACTTCCCCTAGTTTTAATTTTATTTTAGCAACTATAAACTTAGATTTAGAAAATAATAAAGCATTTTCTAAAACCTCAATTGCTTTTCCGGGGTTCTTCTTTTGAAAAGTCAAGTAGTCTGCAAACGCTATTTGAATTGCTAGAGTATTTCCGTTGATTCCGTATTTTTGAAGTGTTTTTTCAAACAAGGGAGTACTATTTTTATCCGCTGTTTTTATAGCTATTTTTAAAAGATATAATTCAGCAATTAATTTTTCTTCAATAAAATTCGTGTTTTCTAATAAAAAGGCAAAACATTTTTTTGCAGTATAATCATCATTATTCTCAAAAGCTGTTTTTGCCAACCTAAACACAGAGTCAATATATGCCGGATCTCTCTTAAAAAGCGCTTTTTCTTGAATAAAAGCTTTTCCGTATTCCTTTTGTTTAGTGAATAACCAACTTAATAGTTCATTCCAAACATTTTTTGGGTTGCTGATAGACTTTCTCAATAAAGATTTTTTAAAGGCTATATTATTGCTGTCTTTAGGGTTATCATTTATGTATTTGCTTGTATACCGCTGAACTGTTCCAAGATTGTTTTCATCTTTGTCTATAAGCTGTATATACGAATCAAACATTTTCTCAAACGCACCTTTTTCTCCATAAATTTGAGCTATTTGAAATTCATAGCTAGCATTTTTATCCAGCAACATTGTCTTAGAATAGGCTTCAATAGCATACTCCAATAAATTATTTTGTTGAAACATTCTACCCATAATACCACCCACCCTAAAATTAGAATCTATAGCTTTAATTGCAACAGCATATTCTTTTTTTGCTAATTCCGTTTTTTGTTGACGATCAAAGTTATATCCAACCTCTATGTGCAAGTACTTTTGTGAGGGATTATCGAGCAACTTTTTTTTAAGAACCTCTCCAGCTTTATTATAATTGTTGGTTTCTTGATAACAAGTAATTAATCTTTTTAGATACCGTGTATTAAAAGGGTTGCTTTCTTGAAGAGACTCAAATAGTTGTGCAGCTTTTTCATATTCACCTTGGCGGAAATAACTTTCAGCTAAAGAGGGATTGTTTTGACCAAAAGCAAAACTTACCAAAAGCAAGGCCGTTATGAGTAAAAAGTTCTTCATTTAAATCAAAGATAATCAACTAGAGGGTTATTTTTTTATTAAACCAACCTTTTTAGAAAGGTGTTTTTTAATGTTTTGGCACAATAGTTGAATTATGATGGGTAATCAACATAAAAATAAAATGAAGAATTTAAATCAAGAATACGAAATCGCAAAGCAAAACTCGATTAATTTTATGACAGCAGGACAAATAAGTGACTATTTTAAGGCGCTCTTAGAAATGAATAAATATAAGAGGTTAATGATTGCTGTTGTTGCTAATTAATAATAGAGAAACCAGTATAAGGAACTAAAACATCTGGGATTAAAATACCTTCTTCTGTTTGATAATTCTCTAGAATTCCGGCTAAAACTCTAGGCAAGGCCAAAGAGCTTCCGTTTAATGTATGGGCTAATTGATTTTTACCACCTTTATCTTTAAACCTCAGTTTTAATCGATTTGCTTGAAATGTTTCAAAATTAGAAGCAGAACTTATTTCTAACCATCTGTCTTGAGCTGTAGAAAACACCTCAAAATCAAAAGTTAAAGCAGCTGTAAAGCCAGTATCACCTCCACACAAACGCAAAACACGATACGGTAGTTTTAATTCCTTTAAAATTCCTTTTATGTGCTCTACCATCCCCTCTAATGCTTTGTATGAATTGTCAGGATGCTCTACCCTGACTATTTCTACTTTATCAAATTGATGCAGGCGATTTAAACCTCTTACATGAGAGCCGTAGCTACCTGCTTCACGGCGGAAACAAGGCGTATATCCAGTACACATAATTGGCAATTCACTCTCATTTACTAAGTTTCCACGAAAGATATTAGTGATAGGAACTTCTCCCGTTGGGATTAAATACAAATCATCTTCTCCAACATAATACATTTGTCCTTCTTTGTCTGGCAACTGTCCGGTTCCTATTCCTGAAGCTTCATTTATTAAATGTGGCACTTGATATTCGGTATAGCCGGCTTGTGTGTTTTTATCTAGAAAATAACTTATTAAAGCGCGTTGTAATCTTGCACCTTTTCCCTTATAAACCGGAAAACCAGCACCTGATATTTTTGTTCCTAATTCAAAATCAATAATATCGTATTTCTTTACAAGTTCCCAATGTGGGAGAGCTCCATCATAAAGCGAAGGAATTGCTCCTTCTCTGAAAACCTCCTCATTGTCTTCCTCAGACTGCCCTTTAGGTACAGAGTTGTGTGGAATATTTGGGATTTGATATAATAGCTCTTGTAGCTCTTTTGAAGAGGTGTTAAGTTGATCATTTAAACCTTTAGAAAGCTCTTTAAGTTGACCTGTTTTTTCCTTAACAAGGGTTGCTTTTTGTAATTGTCCTGATTTGTATAGAATTCCAATCTCTTTAGAAAGAGCATTAGATTCAGCCAGGGTATTGTCCAATAAAACTTGAGTTTTTCTTCTAGCCTCATCTGCTTTTAAAACGCGTTCGATAATTTCTTTAGCATTTGCAAAGTTTCTTTTTGCTAAACCCTCTAAAACTATTTTTTGATTGTCTTTGATAAACGGAACCTGCAACATAATTTCTATTATTATAAGGAATCAAAGATAAAGCAAGTGAATCAATATAACAATGAGTTACAAAGGATTGTTTGCGAGGTAAGAAAGGGCGTTTACTTTATCTAAATTTAATTGAATAATTAAATCTTCAACAGAATTGAATTTTTGTTCCTCACGAAGAAAACAAAGTAGTTCAACACTCATTTTTTTGCCATAAAGATTTTTATCAAAATTAAATAAATGTGCCTCAATAGTTTGATGCTTACCACTAACAGTGGGATTAAAACCAATATTCATCATTCCAGTAAACAGTAAACCATCAAAAACTGTTTTTATAACATACACACCTTTTTTTGGAATTAACTTATAAGATTCTTCAATATCTAGGTTGGCGGTAGGGAAACCAATTTTACCACCAAGTTTTTTTCCATTAACAATAGTGCCGTTTAGCATATAATTATATCCAAGGTAATTATTAGCAGTTTTTAACCGGCCTTCTTTTAGGGCTATTCTAATTTTAGTTGAGCTTACTGAAACATCATCAATATCTTGAGCAGGGATCTCTTCAACATCAAAATCATACAACAAACTATACTCCCTTAATTGATGAATATTCCCCTCTCTGTTTTTCCCAAAATGATGATCATAACCAATGACCAACCTAGAGGTATTTAACTTGTTTACTAAAACATCTCTCACAAAATCGAGTGCAGTAAGTCTAGAAAACTCTTTATTAAATGGATGTATAATTAAATAATCTAAGCCCATTTTTTCCAATAAACATGACTTTTCTTGTATGGTATTTAACAGAAGGATAGTACTATCTTTTTGCAAAACCATCCTTGGGTGAGGGAAAAATGTTAGAAGAACAGATTTTTTCCCTTCTGTTTTAGCTGTTTTAATAAGGTCTTTTAATATTTTTTGGTGGCCAATATGTATCCCATCAAATGTACCGATGGTAACAATTGTTTTTTCCTTAGAATTAAAACCAATAATAGATCGAATAATTTTCAAAAGGAGAATAATTAAGAGACAAAGTTACAATTCATTAATCGATTATTTCAGTTCTATAAAAAATTAAGATTTTCATAAAAAATTATCATAAAAACCTAGAATAATTTAAAAATTATTGAATTTTATTACATAAGTAAAAAAAAATCGTACTTTAGGGTTAGTTAACCAATAACATATATTATGATAAAAAAGACAATATTCTTTGCATTTGTAATGCTTACCAGCCTTACAATGCTCGCACAAACAACAGTAACAGGTGTTGTTAAGGATGCAAAAACAGGGGAAACACTTTTAGGGGCGAACGTTAAGGTTTCTGGGAAATCAATCGGAACAACAACAGACTT
>CEST01016161.1_pt1 | contig 36992 bp, 33 predicted proteins | sample 326921 | NCBI WGS metagenome assembly CEST01 (sample SAMEA2621509, study PRJEB7988) | marine metagenome | biome: marine biome (ENVO:00000447); feature: surface water layer (ENVO:00002042); material: "saline water (ENVO:00002010), including plankton (ENVO:xxxxxxxx)" | depth 5 m
AATATGAAGATCCTTCTCGTTGGTGAATATAGCAGATTGCACAATTCGTTGCAAGAAGGACTGCGCGCTTTGGGGCACGATGTCATCCTTATTTCAACGGGTGATTACTTTAAAAAGTATCCAAGTGATATTAAAATAAAAAGAAGCTTTGATGCAGGTTTAGCTCGAAAAATTAAAATAGCGCTGTTTCAGCTTTTTAATATAGAGCTTACCTCTTGGGGTATGACCAAGCAGTTTTTTAATACTTCAGAAAAACTAAAGGGTTTTGATGTAGTACAACTCATCAATGAAAGCCCTTTTGGAGCCACTGTTAAGGATGAAATGAAAATGATTTCGTTCTTGAAACAAAACAATAAAAAACTATTTTTATTAAGCTGCGGTACAGACTATTTGAGTGTGAAACACCAATTAAGCGACGCAAACCCCTACTCTATATTAAGTAATTATAAGGACGGTAGCGTCTCCAAAGAATCTTTTAAAAACATCTTAAAATACCAAACACCACCCTTTAAAAAACTACATGATTTTGTATTTAAAAACATAGATGGCTGCATTGCTAGTGATTATGATTATCACATGCCATTAGCGGGAAACCAAAAGTACTTGGGGTTGATACCAAACCCTGTAAACACATCAAAACTTAGTGTTTGTGAGATAGACACAAAAGGCCCAATTGTTATTTTTATGGGGATTAACAGAACAAATTACCACAGTAAAGGGATTTCTTACTTTGAAAAAGCAATAACAATTATTCAACAAAAATTTCCGAAGGAGGTACAAATAGAAATTGTCGAGAATTTGCCCTATGAACAATACATAGAAAAATACAACAATGCGCATATCATCTTAGATCAAGTATTTGCCTATGACCAAGGCTACAATGCACTAGAGGCTATGGCAAAAGGGAAAGTGGTTTTTACGGGCGCAGAAACGGCTTTTATGCAACATTATAATCTTAACCATCCAGTTGCAATAAATACAATACCTGAAGAACATAGCATCGTTTTAGCGCTAGAAGACCTCATCAAAAACCCAGAAAAAATCGCAGAAATTGGAATGGCAGCACAACGCTTTGTTGCTTTGCATCATGATTACAAAAAAGTAGCTCAGCAGTATATTGATCTTTGGAAATAAACTACACTACAATAGCGGGGTCTAAATCTTGTGTTTTTTGATTTTTAAAATAACGCCACACCAAGAAAACTACAACTATAAAATAAATAATATACCGCAAAAAGTGACCAATAACGATGCCTTCTAAACCATACTGGGCAACCAAATAGTTTGCAAAACCATAAAACAACCCTAGAGACAAAAGCTCTGAAAAGATAAAGTTACGCACCATTTTTTTTGCTAAAAACTGATGGGCTAAAACCAAGGATGCTAGTCTAATAAAATCTCCTAACAATTGCCATTTAAACAGCGGTAACATCTCGTCTAATCCAGGATATAAAAGATGTACGATGATAGATTTTCCAAAAAAAACGAGCATCATTCCCAGTCCAAAAATAGGCAACAATGTTTTATAGATAGATAGAACTTCTTTTTTAAAAGCCTTTCCAGTATAGATTCCTGCGAACTTTGGAAGCACATACAAAGAAAACAAAGACCCAGAAAAAACCATATAATTTCTTGAAATAAATGTAATGTTTGTCCAGACACCAGCATCTTTTTCGCTCATTTTTTCTGCAAGCATAGAACGAATATCTATCTCAACAAAATGGAGTAAGATCGTAGCTACAAAAGACATGAGTGTAAAGGCCAATAGGTTCTTTAAAAAGGGAGTTTTAAATTTTAATTTAGAAAACTGCACATACTCATTAAGTAGTTTATAAAAAATCACAAGAACAACAAGCACCTGTATTGCAGGCGCTAATACTATAGCAAGCAAAGCTCCAGAAAGATTGTATTGATAAAGACATACGACAAGTAATACAATACTAAAGAGGTAGCTAATAAGCTCGATCTTAGCAAACTTTTTATATTCAGACAAGCCATTTACAACACCAATAAAAACGCGTTGTATGGCTATCGTTGGTGCTAATACAGCAACAAATTTGATGACAAAACTATAGTCTATACTATCTGTAAAGAGGTAATTGCTTATTGGGCTTGCAAAGAAAAACAGCAGCACACTAGAAAGCAATGTTCCAATAATCATAAAAACAAAAGCAGTAGAAAAAAGCTCTTGGAGTTTGGGTTTGTCTTCTTTATACTCAGAGAGGTACTTAACAACACCGTTGAAAACCCCTAAAGAAGTTAGAGACGTAAGTAACTGTGTGAGACTGCGTAATTGGCCTATTTTAAAAAGTCCTTCTGCACCAACTAGATCAAATAGTAGTCGCTGTACAACAGCAGATACTAATAACCTAATAGATACCACGACAGCATTTAAAGAGGTCATCTTTAGCAGTATATTACTTTTTATAAAGTGCGGTATTTTCAATTAGTATGCATTTACAACGTTGATTACTTTTTGAACTTGCGCAGGAGTCATCACCGGGCTCATCGGCAAGCTAATAACGTGTTGGTGTAGTCTTTCTGAAACAGGAAATTCTAATGCTTTAAATTCTTTTAATGCCTCTTGATGATGGGGAGCAATAGGATAATGTATTAAAGTACCAATTGCTGCCTCTTTGAGATAGTCTTGAAATCCACCTCTAGCCTCTACTTGAACCACAAATAAGTGGAATACATGATTTTTGGTACCATCGTAACGCGGTAAAGTGATTTTTGGATTGGTAATTCCTTGTATATAAACACCTGCTATTTTTCTTCTTGCATCATTATCTGCATCTAAAAAAGGCAACTTAACAGATAGAAAACTAGCCTGTATTTCATCAAGCCTAGAGTTAACTCCTAGCAGCTCATTAACATATTTTGATGAAGACCCATAATTGCGCAACTTTTTTATAACCCCAGCTAAGGAAGCGTCATTTGTCGTTACAGCGCCACCATCACCAAGAGCGCCTAAGTTTTTGCTAGGGTAAAAACTAAAACCTGCAGCATGCCCCAAGTTTCCGGCACGTTTTCCATTTTGGTAAACGGCTCCATGGGCTTGTGCAGCATCTTCAATAATTAATAGCTTGTTGTAAACTGCAAGGTTATTTATTTCATCCATAGGTGCAATTTGCCCATACAAATGTACTGGCATAATGGCTTTTGTTGAGGATGAAATAGCTTCTTTTAATGCCTTAATATTAAAGTTGAATGTTTCTTTTTCTGCTTCTACTAATACCGGTTTTAAACCGGCTTGTTTTATCGCTAAAATAGTTGCGATATAGGTATTAGAGGCTACGATTACCTCATCTCCCTCTTGAAGTTTACCGAGTACTTTGTACCCTTCTAAAATAAGACGCAATGCATCTAGGCCATTACCAACACCAACGCAATATTGGGTTTCACAGTAATCTGCAAACCTGCTCTCAAAGGCACTAACTTGATTCCCTAAAATATAATAGCCGCTATCTAAAAAATCTTGGAACTGATTTTTAAATGAAGCTTCAAAACGTGAATTAATTGCGTGTATGTCTATAAATGGTATCATAGTATCTGCAAATCTAGGGTTTTATAAACTGCAGTATCTACAAGGTAGTTATCTGCCACAAAGGTACGTGCGCCACAACTTTCTTTCCAAAAAATGAGACCCTTGTTTAAGGAGGCACCATTTTCCTCACTTGATATATTAAAATCGAAGTATCGCTTACTGCTATCAAAATGATTTATGATATAATCATAGGCCAAGTCTAAAGAACCAAAGGCATTTTTATCACTGTTTCCAGAAACATACTGAGGATGAATTGTCGTTTTGGTTACAAACACTGTGGTACCAGCTACTATAACATTGTCTTTATATACACTTACTTGCTTGATGTTTCCAGGAAATTTTGTGGCAAGCATTTGTATTTCCTTTAGGCTATGCACAGGTGCAATGCCATGCTTTTTTTGAAGATTTGGAATTAATATTTCATTCCAAAAACCTTCAAAATTTGTATCTACTTGTATGGTAAGACCATTACGTTTGGCTTTGTTAATGCCTTCTCTTCTGTTTTTCTGAAATTTTATTTTATTGGTAGTATCTATGACCATTAATGCATCTCTTTTAATGAGAGTTGCACCAGCTTTGAATAAAAAATACGATAACTCATCTGAAGGAATGGTATTGTAAAACGCTGGTATGTTACGGATTTCCATAGCATTAATATCATTGGAGTGCAGGTATTTCAATAATGCTTTAAAAGCTTCAAAAGCATAGAGCAGTTTGGCCGTTTTTTGTAATACAAAACCACCATAGGTAAGTCCTTGGTGTGAGTAGAGTTTCCCGCCTTTAATATTGGCGGGTAACACAGCATATAAACAATCATCCTTGTATACCAGTAAAGAACAATCTGTAAACCTCTCTCTGTGATAGTCCATGAAATCACGAGCAAACAAAAAAGTAGCATTTTTTGCCTCACAAACAAAAGCATCCCAGGCTGTGCGATGTTCTTGAGTATATTTTTCTACACGATAATTGGACATAAAATTATTATTTTTTTGCGTACTACAGTTTCAAAATAGTATTATTCTGGAACTGCCTCAAAAACGATCTTTCCATCTGTATCGATGTACTTGTATACTCCCTGTGGAGCATCTTTATTTAAAATAACATAGCTACTGTCATCTTGAAGGTGCTCAAGGTATGATGTATCTTCTGACAAGTAAGATACCAAAATCCTGAAAACGTTTACAGCACTTTTAAAATTTATATCAAATGCCGGTATATTACCTTGCGGCCAACGAATGGATAAATTACTACTAAACATAGAATAAATGAGATCTCTATCTTGTGTCTTGGTATAGGTTTGTTGGGTGTATTGCATCCCTACAAATCCGCCGTGGTCTGCCATAATGACGATTAGGGCTTTAGGATCATTTTTTTGTATTACATCCAGTGTCTTTATAAGAGTCTCATTGGCCTTGGCGAGTGTTTCTTGCCAAAGTTCTCGTTCTCCTTTAACACCTAAAGATTTTATTTTTTCACCATGAATGTGTCCTGGATTAAAAATCTCAATAAAGAAAAATTTAGGTTGCTCAACCACTTCTTTTGTATAGCTCTCAAGAGGTGTGATTATATCATAATAGGTGCCTAAACCAGTGCCAATATACCCAACATCACTAGATTTAAAATTGCAAACATCATACCCTAAGGCAGGTTTATTGAGTAATAAATATGGCATTTCTGCCAAAAAATAACTTTTATACCCATTTTTTTTAAAAATAGAAAGCGTCGTATTCTTTGAGACAATCATATCTCTAGCATTGGTGTTTTCTGTAAAGCTTTTGCCTTCTCCATAATAGTGATGCTTCATCATAAAGGTGGCACTATTTGATGTTAATGTAGAAGCATAATTACTCCGAAAATCCTGGTAAGTCTTGAAATTATTTGTATCCAAATAGTGCTTAAACGCATCATTATCTAGGGTATAATAGCCCTTATCAATTTCTGAGAAATTAACATAGCCATCTGGTTGAATGAAATACACATTAGGCTTTTTAACAAAGATAGCTCCTTGAATATTGTCTGGTTGTTGTGTCCAAGCGCTATTATAAAATACCTGGTTGCTTACTACCGGTATTAATGTAAAGAGGCCCATAATGGCTAGAAGCAACTGCAGCACTATTATTTTTTTATACTCTTTCCACAAAAAGAAAGTAGTCAAAGCGGCTACCAGGATGATGCCAACCGTTATTTTTCTTTGAATTCCTGCATACAGACATACTTTCATTAAAAATAAAAAAGTGAACATACCCAAAAAAGGAAGTACGTACTGCTGCCATTTTTTCAAAAAAGAAACTGTAGAGAATAATTTATTAGCAAGAAAAAAAACTGCCGCTGGAAGTATCATAAAACTCCCGATAAAAAAACCTAAATGCTCCCAGGAGTTAACCAAGGAGAAGTTGTTACTGTAATAAAATAATATTGGATAAAGTCCTGCTGCTACTGAAGTAAGCAAAATAGCGTCCTTCCTAGACTTTAAAAAAGAACTAAAAACAGAAGGTATGTTCTTTGCAGACATCTATCCTTTGTTTTTTAATAAATATAAAACCCTTTTGGTTCCAGGAACAACCTCTTTTTTCTCAATATCAAAATAGTGTTGGTAGCCAGTTTCAAATGAGGCTTGATTATAAAAATCAAAATGATTAATAAACTCACGCTTTCTCACAAGTAAAGATGTTACCCAAGAATCTTCTCTGGTCGGAAACTCAATTACTAAATATTTTGAAAAAGAAGCGAAAAATTGAGCAGATCTATCAAAAGGCACATTACCACTTAAAGTAATATGGTGGATAAGAGCCAATGCCATAGTTACATCTGGGCTATAGTTTTGTAACCTCTCTACAAGAGAATTACGCTCTGTATTATTTAAACCTATACCAGGGGCTGGTTGTAAGACATCACAGACAAAAGCCAGCATGTTGGTTTCTTTATTTTGTTGTGCCTGCTTGTAATTATGCGCTACAGCATTGCTATCAATATCGGTAACAATTACATGAGGTACTTTATGAACCACTGTACGAGCAAAGGTGCCATCATTACCCCCAATATCAATAAGCCTTTGAGGATTTAATGATGTTACCCAATCTTCAATTAATGTTTTTTTACCTTGAAATGCAGCATCATTATAATTGGTCTTATCATAATAATCTCCCCATTCTGTCTCTTCTTTAATTGACAACTTTTTAATAAAATCAAAAAGGTTGTCGATGATATTATTTTGTGCTTTGAAAGAAAGTTTTGCGATTTTAGTTTCAGCCTTATAGTCTTCACTGTGTTTACTTTCCATTTTAGCCAACAAATGTATGTTTGTGAAAATGGTAGAACTCAATTTTGTTTTTCCTGGCAGTAATGATGAGATTAATTTTACAGGAATACCGTCAATATGAGATTGTAGCATTTTAAAAATCTCGGTGCCGTGGTAACTCGCTAAAACTAAAGGACCAAAAAAATGTGTGATAAATTGTTTGTAGGCTCGCCAGGGAGTATCCTGCTCATAAAAATCAAAGGATAAGGTGTCAATAAAAATAGGACTTCCTTTATGAAAAGTAACATTATAGGCTGATGCATCTTTTAAGATAAAGCCTTTTGACAATGCATATTTTTGAATTTTCAAGGTATGCAAAGCAGCGTGCTTATACTGCTCAAAACTCCACTCATATGGGTTAGTTATAAAAGCAATAGGCTCTGGTGTAAGTACTATTTGATCTTCAGACACAGAAGTTTCCTGATGAGCTATTAACAATCTGTTTTTTATTAATGTCTTAAAAAAAGCACTGTCTTTTAAAGCATTGTATTGTTTGAAGTAAATAGGATTGATAGCACGCCTTAAGACGTCCCCATCATGAAACATGTATCCTGAGGGATCTCTAAAAGAAGCTTGATGCGGATGAGTATTATTTTGTTTCATCTGCATCATCTTTCTCATCAAGGTCTATAGAATCATAGGTGTCATCGTCTTGCTTAAGTAAACCAAGAAAGCCTTTAACCTTATACATTACACCTTTAGAGAATAATAAAACGCCTGCTGCAGCCGCGACAACGGCTTGAACTATCATAGCTCCTAGACCTGGATCAAAATATAAAAAAATCATAACATTGTTTTTAAGTATAGCAAACGTGCTTCTACAAATAAACTAAAAAACCGCTACTTTATTGAAGGTATCTCTTGTTATTCTTCTTAAATAACAGCATAATGTTGTACCACATATAGATAATAGACAAAAACTAAATATCACATAAAAACTATCAGTTTTTCTTATATTTGCAACAAACACACTAACTATGACTATTACACAACTAAAATACGTCTTGGCTGTTGCTGAAAACAAGAACTTCACCAAAGCAGCACAAAAGACTTTCGTCACACAACCCACCTTAAGCATGCAAATACAAAAGCTTGAAGAAGAGCTTGAAATTTTAATTTTTGACAGAAGTAAAAAGCCTATTGAGCTCACACCTGTTGGGCAAAAGATAGTAAGTCAAGCTCGCAATATTGTAACTGAGAGTGAACGTATGCAGGATGTGGTTGATCAAGAAAAGGGATTTATTGGGGGTGAATTTAAAATAGGAATTATACCAACGGTCATGCCTACTTTATTACCTATGTTTCTTAAAAACTTTACAAATAAATACCCTAAAGTACAGCTCAAAATAGAAGAGCTTACTACAGATGACATTATAAAGAAGCTTCGTGATGGGCATCTGGATGCCGCAATTGCAGCTACACCATTACTACAAGACAATATTAAAGAACGGGTATTATATCATGAACCTTTTGTTGCCTATGTGCCAGAGAATCATAGACTTTCAGAAAACAAAAAAATTAATAGTGATGATTTAGACTTAGATGACCTGTTATTGCTAGAAGATGGACATTGCTTTAAAGATAGTGTCATAAATCTATGTAAATCACAACAGGCACAACTAGAAGATCATTTTCAACTACAAAGTGGAAGTTTTGAAACACTCATAAAATTATCTAATGAGGGATTAGGCATGACACTCTTACCGTATTTACACACCCTTGATCTTTCAGAAAAACAAGCAAAAAAACTACGGCACTTCACAGATCCTACTCCCGCGAGAGAAGTGAGTATTATTTATGGTAAAAGTGAATTAAAAATGCAACTTGTAAATGCTTTGCATGATGTTATTGCTGGTGTAATAAGAGGTGCTATACGCTTTAACGATGTAAAAATTATAAGTCCACTAAAGTAAGTCTAACACAAACTCATAAAAAAAGCACTCCAAAGAGTGCTTTTTTTATGGTTTTAATAGTGTTAAACATTGATTAAGTTGCGGGTGTTGCTTTACTAAAGAATCAACCCAAATCATTAGTTCCTCAATTTCATAAGGTAATAACCGTGTAATTGCTTTTTTAAGCTCCTTGCTAAAAAGTTGAACATCAAAACTTACTTTAGACAAGACTGCTTTGGTGTAGTCAAACATTGCTCTAGGCATATTGAATAATTATAATAAGGTTATGTAGTTTTTTATCCTATAAAGCTGGGTTTATTAATTTAAATAAATATAATGAAAAAATTATAAAAAATAGAATTTGTTAACAACTATACGCACCTGAAAAAGCTTAAAATGAGGATTGACTCTAGATTATCAAAACTTTACCTTAAGTGACCATTGGAAATTAAATTCAGAAACCACATTGCCTTTACTATCTGTTCCAATGGCTTTCATCCAGCAAACTTGACCTTCGTTTGTTTCTATAGCAGCAGCAATAGCCTCTTTTACAAGAAGCCCGTCTAAACAGGTAAAGGATATTCGACCTTTCGCTTTTTTATCAAACCGCGCATTATTTGTGGTAACAAGCATAGATATTTTAGCGCCACTTTGGGCAATACTAGTCATTACTAAAGCACCAGTTGCTAACTCTGCGGCCATGCCTTGTATTGCCCAAAACATAGAATTAAATGGATTTTGATTAATCCACCTGTGCTTTACCGATGTTACACAATGAGAAGTTTCAATAGTTTTTACACGCACTCCTGTAAAATAACAAGAAGGTAACTTAAAAAATATGTAGCTATTAAGTGCAAAAGGAGTCAAATTCATGTATTGTGATTTTTAACGAAGATAATTGAAGAAAATTAAATAGCACTCCTATTTTTATAATGTAGCAGTAAAAAGACAAAATCGCAGAAAGACAAAAGCATAGCACATTACATTTTATAGTATTATTCTTAAAAGTATTTCACAATTTAAAATAATATTTAAAAAATGTTAAGTATTGAAAAACAATTGTTTAAAAACGATACTGTATTGATTTAGCGTTAACTTTATGTTAATTATAGTACTAGGTGTAACATAATACCTTCTTTTAGACATATACTTGTATAAGAAACTATTAAATCAAAATATATATATTTAGAAAAACCAACCTAATGAACACAATAATTAATATAATCCTTGCCCTTGTATTAACCATTACAGGAGCAAACGTTTTAGAAAAACAACAAGACACAGCCTTAGAGATAAAAAAAACTATTAAATCAAGTTATAAAAATAACTGCCAATTAAAATTGCAACCAGCCTTATATAAAAGTACGCAACAATGAATATTGAAAACACAAAAGCGCAAATGCGTAAAGGAGTATTAGAATACTGTATCCTTTCTGTTTTAAGAGATGGAGAGGCCTATACTAGTGATATTCTAACAAGCCTTAAAGACGCAAAATTACTGGTAGTAGAGGGTACTATTTATCCTCTTTTAACAAGGTTGAAAAATGCTGGCTTACTCTCGTATCGATGGGAAGAATCAACCAGTGGTCCACCAAGAAAATACTATGCACTCACTCAATCAGGCACTATATTTTTAATAGAATTAACAAGCACTTGGAGCAACCTTCAAAAAGCAGTCTCTAAAGTAACCAATACAAGCAACAAAAAATGAAAAAGACAGTCAATATAAATCTAGCCGGAACTTTTTTCCACATCGACGAAGATGCTTTTGGAAAATTATCACGCTACCTAGATGCTATCAAAAAGTCAATAAGTGACCCTATTGGGGGAGATGAAATCATTAGAGATATAGAAGCGAGAATTGCAGAACTTTTTTCAGAAAAGCTAGAACGTAACACACAGGTTGTTTCTATCAAAGAATTGGATGTTATTATCACGATCATGGGGCAACCAGAAGACTACATCATGGACGAGAACAGCTTTGAAGAAGAAGCTTCAAAAAGTGATGTTTCCAAAAACAAACCTTCTAACCACAAACAATTATTTAGAGATATAGACAATAAGTTTGTAGCGGGTGTATGTTCTGGTCTAGGACATTACTTAGGGCTAGATGCAGTATGGGTTCGTTTGTTCTGGATTTTACTTACTGGTTTCACTAGTGGGTTTGGTGTGTTTGCCTACATCCTCTTTTGGATTTTGGTTCGTGCCGCAGAAACTACAAGTGAAAAACTTAAAATGACCGGAGAAGCGATTAACATATCCAATATTGAAAAAAAGTTTAACGAGGGGTACCAAACGGTATCAGAGAGTATAAAAAATGCAGAGTTTGATAAATATGGAAAGAAAATTAAAAAGGGATCAGCCACCTTCTTTGACTCTCTTGGCAGTACTATGTTATCGATACTCAAAATATTTGTAAAATTATTTGGGCTTATTATTTTAGCTTCTGGTCTCATAGGGCTCATTTCTATAATTATAGGGATGGTTGCTTTTGGAACTTTTGGCATCTATAATACAGGTGCAGGAATGGATATGTACCAGTTAATTGATACAACAAATACTCCTATATGGCTTGCATCTATGATACTCACACTTGCTATAGGGATTCCATTATTAGTGTTATTTATTTTAGGCTTAAAAATCATTGCCCCTAACATTAAGTCTATTGGCACACCCGGGAAAATCACCCTGCTTGTGCTTTGGGTAGCGGCACTTAGCACACTAATAATTTTAGGTATCAGGCAGGCTACAGATAGAGCATATGAGGACACAACGAGCACAGAGACATCAATAGAGGTAAATACAGAAACACCGCTAAGGTTAAGTATGCGCAATAATGAAAAGTATAATTATGAAGCGCGAAAAGATGGAGGTCTAGAAGTTAAGCCAGATGAATATGGAAACAAAATCTTATACTCTAGTGACATTAGGTTAGTTGTAAGAAGCACCAATGATGCTGTTGGAAAAATAATCATAGAAAAATCTGCAAGCGGCAAAGATTATAAAGAAGCTAAAGCCAGAGCAGAAGCTATTAGATTTAAGTACGAGTATAATTTTAACACTAATGAGTTACTCTTGGATGGTTACTTCTTGACAGATATTGCTAATAAATATAGAGATCAAGAAATGGAAATCATCTTGTATTTACCAGTAAACACAAGACTAATAGCCGCACAAAACACGAAATCTTTCCATAGAAATGAATCAAGGTATAGAGATATTCTTAATGCAGGAGACGAGGGTAAGGTATTATTAATTACCGCTTCAGGAACTCAATGTTTAGACTGTACTACAGCATCTAAAACAGCCGTAATACCAACACCGCCAATAACTCCTAACAAACCTGCTGTGCCTGTAAATAAGAATCAAGATTAATACCATACACTACAAAAACAGTAGAGAACAAAAAAAGCTGCAATACTAAGTATTGCAGCCTTTTCACATTATGTATTAAATCTTATGCTTCTACAGCAGTCTCAACAGTAGCTAAATACCGCTCTGCATCCAAAGCAGCCATACAACCAGTACCCGCAGCTGTAACAGCTTGGCGGTATTCTTTATCTTGTACATCTCCACTAGCAAACACCCCTGGTAGGTTTGTTTTGGTAGACTTTCCCTGGGTAATTAAATATCCAGTGTCATCCATATCCAGCTGCCCTTTAAAGATTTCTGTATTGGGTTTATGTCCAATGGCAATAAACAATCCAGTAATCGCAATATCTTCTGTAGTTCCTGTGTTGCTATTTTTCATACGCAATCCCTCTACTACCATGTCACCTAACACCTCATCAACTTCGGTGTTGTAACGTAAATCAATATTTGGTGTAGAGGTAACTCTATGTTGCATCGCCTTACTGGCTTTCATGTAATCTTTACGAACCAACATGGTTACTTTATTACAGATGTTAGCAAGATAGGTAGCTTCTTCTGCAGCCGTATCTCCAGCTCCTACAATAGCAACGTCTTGACCTTTATAAAAGAACCCGTCACAAACAGCACAGGCAGAAACACCTCCGCCACGTAATTTTTGCTCGCTTGGCAAGCCAAGATACTTTGCTGTTGCTCCCGTAGAAATAACAACAGATTCTGCTTCTATTTGTGTTTTACCATCAACCGTAGCTTTATGAATTCCTCCAACTTCAGTACTAAATTCAACAGCGGTAATCATACCTATTCTCACCTGCGTCCCGAAACGTTCTGCTTGTTGTTGTAATTGCACCATCATTGTAGGGCCGTCTATTCCATCTGGATATCCAGGGAAGTTATCAACCTCTGTTGTTGTTGTTAACTGTCCTCCAGGCTCCATACCTGTATACATAATAGGGCTTAGATCTGCACGTGCAGCATATATTGCAGCAGTATATCCCGCAGGACCACTACCAATTATTAAACATTTTATTCTTTCTATGGTATCGCTCATGGCTATTTTTTTCAGAATTTTTATAGGAATTCAAAAGTAAACATTTTCACAAAAAGGGACGTAAAAAGTTATTAAGAAACCTAATAGTCATATTGTTAGTTACTATACGTTGTATTGATATTCAACAGGATACAGTCTGTATCTTTACATCTTAAATATCTATGGCTTAAAATATGACATGGATTTAAAATTTCGGCATAACGTATCACAAGCATTGTTTATATTTGCAAGCAAAATTGAGGACTATGAGTACTACAAAAAATGGAATCAAAATACAATTAAACACTATTGAAGAGGCTATTGCTGACATCAAACAAGGAAAGGTGATAATTGTAGTAGATGATGAAGGTCGAGAAAATGAAGGTGATTTTGTAGCGGCTGCAGAAAACATTACACCAGAAATCATCAACTTTATGGCAACCCATGGCCGTGGACTTATATGCACCCCTATTACCGAAAGCCGTTGTAAAGAATTACACCTTGATATGATGGTGGGTAATAATACAGACCCAATGGAAACAGCTTTTACTATTTCTATAGATTTAAAAGGACATGGGGTAACCACCGGTATTTCTGCTGCAGATAGAGCCAAAACAGTAAAATCTTTGGTAGACCCTACCATAAAACCCTTTGATTTAAGTAGACCAGGACATATATTCCCGCTAAAGGCTAAAGAGGGAGGCGTGCTGCGCAGAACAGGACATACAGAGGCTGCTATAGACTTTGCTAGATTGGCAGGATTAAACCCTGCTGGAGCCATCGTTGAAATCATGAATGAAGATGGAACCATGGCGCGCTTACCAGAACTTGCTGAAGTAGCCAAAAAGTTTGATTTAAAATTGGTGTCTATTGAAGATTTGGTGGCCTATAGAATGGAACATGATTCTTTAATAGAAAAGGAAGAAGATTTTACTATTAATACAAATTTTGGAGCCTATCGCCTAAGAGCATATAAACAAACCACAAATGACCAAGTGCACATTGCCCTAACAAAAGGTGACTGGAAAAACAACGAACCAATTGTTGTACGTATGAATTCCACCTTAGTAAACAATGATATTCTAGGAGCATTAACAAGTAATGTAGACAAAAAACTAGATGACATGTTTAAAGTCATCGAGAAGCAAGGAAAAGGAGCTATGGTCTTTATCAACCAGCAAAGCCAATCTTTTAATCTTTTAAATAGACTTAAAACCTTAAAAGAAATCCAAAAAGGAGATGAAATCACTAAAGCTCCTAGCATTAAAATGGACACAAGAGACTTTGGTATTGGAGCACAAATACTTCACGATTTAGGCATACATAAAATACGTTTGGTTTCTAACAGTAAACAAGAAAAACGTGTAGGTATGATTGGGTATGGGCTAGAAATTATTGATTATGTTCCTTACTAGAAATTAAAGGAACCCTTTTTAATAACCAGACCAAACTAATTCCTGTTTTCTAAAACCTTTTTGTACATCTATATTTACCTAGCAACTACACACCTGTTGTCTATATTATAACAAAGTTATATAGGTCATAAACTAGACATACAAATAGTATTTATTCGCTTTTTCGGGATGCCTTTAACCTCTAAAGCATCAACAACCAATTATCTTTACACCAATGAAACAATACGCAGAAGCTTCTCCGAAAGATCAAAATAAAAAAAGCAAAGTAACCATGGCCTCTGCCTTTAAGACCATTATTTGGCCTCGCAGAAACTTGGTCTTTGTTGGCCTAGCTTTAATAGTTGTAGGGCGTCTTGCTGGATTTATATTACCCTTAAAATCTAAGGAACTCTTAGATAGTATTATTCCAAACAAAGACATTCAAGGGCTGTACAACATGTTATGGATGGTAGGTGTTGCCCTTTTGGTTCAAGCTATTACCTCTTTTTTACTTACACGAATTTTAAGTGTGCAAGCCCAGCTTCTTATTAGTGAACTGCGTGCACAAGTACAAAAAAAGATACTTTCATTACCCATTAGTTTTTTTGATAACAATAAATCTGGTGCCTTAGTATCTCGTATTATGAGTGATGTAGAAGGAGTTAGAAACCTTATTGGTACTGGATTAGTGCAACTGGTTGGAGGAACTATTACTGCTATAATATCTGTGGTATTATTAATTCAAATAAATCCCTGGATGACACTTTTTGTTTTCCTTCCTGTAGCAATTTTTGGTTTTGTTGCTTTAAAAGCTTTTAAATACATTAGACCTATATTTCGGGTACGCGGAAAGATTAACGCCGAAGTAAAAGGAAGACTTACAGAAACACTAGCTGGAGTAAGAGTCATTAAAGGTTTTAATGCAGAAGCGCAAGAAAACAGAGTCTTTGAAGAAGGTGTTGACAAACTATTTCAGAACGTAAAAAAGAGTCTAACAGCCACGGCAATTATGACTAGTTCATCTACTTTTCTATTAGGTTTAGCTTCTGTAGGAATTATGGGTATTGGGGGGTATTATATGATACAAGAAACCATGACTGTGGGTGATTTTTTACTATTCACTTTATTATTGGGCTTTATGATTGCACCTATTGTGCAAATGAGCAATATAGGAAGCCAACTCACAGAAGCCCTTGCAGGTCTTGATCGTACAGAAGAACTCATGAATCTAACTGCCGAGGATGAAATGGAGAATCGCACCATTGTTTTGGATGACATACAAGGTAAGCTAGAATTTAGCAATGTATCCTTTGCCTATGATCATGGCAAAGACGTATTACACAATATAGATTTAACAGTAGAGCCTGGAAATGTAATTGCCTTAGTAGGAAGTTCTGGATCAGGAAAATCTACTATCGCAGGTTTATGTGCAACTTTTTTAACGCCACAATCTGGGAGCGTAACTATGGATGGTGTAAATCTGGCAAATGTAAAGCTAAACAGCTATCGACAACATCTAGGTGTTGTTTTACAAGACGAGTTTTTATTTGAGGGCACCATACGTGAAAATATCTTGTTCCCGAGGCCTAATGCTACTGAAGCACAATTACAAACAGCCGTGAAGGCTGGTTACGTAAATGAATTTACAGATCGTTTTGAGGATGGCCTAGATACCTTAATTGGAGAACGAGGTGTAAAACTATCTGGAGGTCAACGCCAACGTATCGCTATTGCAAGAGCTATACTGGCTGATCCTAAAATTATTATTCTAGATGAAGCCACCTCAAATTTAGACACAGAAAGCGAATCATTAATACAAAAATCCCTGGAGACTCTAACACAAAACAGAACCACTATTGTTATAGCCCATAGACTTAGTACTATTAAAAGAGCAGATCAAATATTGGTCATTGAAAATGGGCAAATTGCCGAGCAAGGAAACCATGACACCCTTATTGCTAAAGAGGGAAGGTACTATGATTTATACACCTACCAATCTAAGATATAATAGCCCAACAAGCTTTTGTAATTAGGAAAGTATTTTGGTGTAGCCCCTTAACAAAGGTCTTTTACTAAAGTGAGTGTTGCTATATACAAGGTAGGGCTACAACTCAATTACAACCTCATCCACCCCGCGACGCACTTTTTGCATACCAGCAAAGACATCACTTTGATCACGCTGCCCTACTGCCAAAACCAAAACAGATTGTAATCCTAACTCTGTAAGATTCAAATAGGTGTCATATTGCGAGGCATCGAAACCCTCTATTGGACAAGCATCTATTTGCTGTAAAGCACAAACAGTAAGCAAATTCCCTAGAGCGATATAGGCTTGTTTTGCCATCCAGGTATCTATAAACTCAGGAGATTTAGATTTAAAATCTGCCTTTAAAAACTCTTTAAAAGGCGCCAATACTTTTTCTGGCGTATTTCTTGTTTGCTGTACATTTTGAAAATAACCTTCAATAAAAGCAGCATCCAACTTGGTTTCTGTACACAGCACCATTAAATGAGAACAGTCTTTTACCTGCGCCTGGCCCATGGTTTTAGAGACTAAGTCTTCTTTTATTTTAGGATTAGAAATCACAACCATCTTTAAAGGCTGAAGCCCATAAGATGTTGCCGTAAGATTAAATGACTCTTTTAATAATGCTAGCTTTTCTTCTGAAAGGATATAGCTAGGGTCAAATTTTTTACAGGCATAACGCCAGTGTAGTTGTTTTAAAATTTCAGAGGTCATACAAGGATTGTTTCTAAATGCAAAAATACAATTTATAGCTGTGCAGTACAGGCTATATCTTCGTTCTATTTTAAAAACTTAAAACGCTTATGTGTCCAGAAATAATACGCAGGATCTACAGTAATTTGATCTGCCAACTTTTTGGCAAAAGCATCGGTAATTGAAAAATCTGGGTAGTCTTTGGGAGTGTCTGCAAGTACGCTAAAGGTAGATGCATAATACCCGCGTTTTACTCGCGTAGTGGCTAAAAACAATACAGGCAAATCATACTGTTTTGACAACTTTTCTACTCCCGTAAAAAAAGGGGTCTCTACATTAAAGAATTTTGCAAAATGCTTTCTTGTGGGATTTGAAGGAGATTGATCCATAATAAAACCAAACAAAGCGAATCCTTCATGGGTTGCTAAAACTTCTTTTATTTTTTCGCGAGCCTCCTTATTTGGCACCAAGTTAGAATGCCATTTGCTGCGTATATCGCGAATCATTTTATCAAAGTACGGGTTTTTAATCTTCTTATAAATAGCGTAACCTGGATGCTCTTTTAAGATAATTGCCAATGTAAAAATCCACTCATAACTAGCATAATGCCCAAGGGTAAGGATGATAGGTTGCCCTTTATCAACATAGGCTTGTAACACTTCAAAGTTTGTAAACACATAGCGCTTTCTAAAGGATTCCTCGGTCATGCTAATGCTTTTTATGACCTCAATAAACAAATCACAAAAATGATGGTAGAAGCGTTTTTCAGTAGTCTTTAACGTGGCGGCATCCATCTGTGGAAATGCTGTTTTTAAATTAAAACGAACCACCTCTTTACGATAGCCAATAATATGGTATAGGATAAGATACACACCATCACTAAAAATGTACAATAATCTAAAAGGAAGTTTAGACAAGAACCAAATAAGAGGATATACAAGTGCGTAAATTATAAAAGACATGAAGTTGTTTTATCAGTAAGGGGCAAATATACCCTTTAAAAGCTTAGAATTATAGATAGATTTTTGACAGCCAAAAGAATTACACTACAGTGATTCCAGCCTCCTTGATAGCCGTAAAACCACCTGTCACGTTTATAGCATTGTGGATGCCTCTGCTTTTTAAAATAGAAGCAGCAATCACAGAACGATACCCTTCTGCACAGTGAATATAAAATGGGGATGATGCTGGAAACAAATCCAAATTATCATCTATATACCCAAGGGAAGCATGTGTAGCTTCTGGAATATGGGCTGCAGAAAACTCTCCTTCTTTTCGAACATCAAAAATAGGCATACCCAAAACAAGTTCTCCTTTTAATGTTTGGGCAGAAATGGTCTGTATGCTATCAATTTGTTTTCCTGCTGTTTGCCAACAAGTAATACCCCCGTTTAAAAAACCTAATGTGTTATCAAACCCCACTCGAGATAATCGTGAAATGGCTTCTGCTTCTCCTCCCTGGGGAGCAACCAACATGATAGGCTGTTTTACATCTTTAATTATCGCTCCAACCCAAGGAGCAAAACCACCATCTAAACCAATGAAAATAGATTTTGGTATATGTGCCTTCATATAATCACTTTGGTGTCTTACATCCAAAACAATGGCACCTTTTAGTTTGACTAACATTTCAAAAACATCTGGAGAAAGTGGTATTGCCGCTCTATCTATAATAGCATCAAGATGCTCATAGCCTTCTTTGTTCATTTTTACATTTAAAGGAAAATATGCTGGAGGGGCTATTAAACCGTCTGTAACCTCTTTGATAAATTCTTGCTTGGTCATCTCTGCGCGCAGGGCATAATTCATTTGCTTTTGATTACCTAAGGTGTCTACTGTTTCTTTCATCATGTTCTTTCCGCAGGCAGAACCGGCGCCATGAGCAGGGTATACTATAACGTTATTTGGGAGCGGCATGATTTTATTTCGTAAACTATCAAATAGAATACCCGCAAGGTGTTCTTGGGTGACATTGGCAGATTTTTGGGCTAAATCAGGCCTTCCCACATCTCCTAAAAACAAGGTGTCTCCAGTAAAAATAGCATGTTCTTTTCCAGAAGCATCGTGTAATAAATACGTGGTGCTTTCCATAGTATGACCGGGAGTATGCAATACAGTAATGGTGATATCTCCAACGGTAAACACCTCACCATCTTTGGCTATATAAGCCTTAAAAGAAGTAGCTGCATTAGGTCCAAAAACAATAGTTGCCCCGGTCTGTTTTGAAAGTGTTACATGACCACTTACAAAATCTGCATGGAAATGGGTTTCAAAAACATATTTAATCGCAGCTTTATCCCGCTTGGCTCTTTTTATATAAGGTGTGGTATCTCTTAAAGGGTCAATTATCACAGCCTCTCCTTTACTCTCGATATAGTAAGCGCCTTGCGAAAGACATTCTGTGTATAATTGTTCAATCTGCATGAAAATAGTTTTACTGCAAATATAATAATTGTTAAGCAACATGTCTCTTATTTTGCTTTTGACTCATTGGCAAAATTTTAAGATATCAGGATAGCATAGGTCTCAAAAAATGAATATTTTGCAAAGATTACAAAATAATACCTATCCCTATGAAAATTTATATCATTGCCATGCTTGCTATTGCAACAGTGGCCTGTACCTCAGCCCAAAAAACAACCTCTAAAAAGCAAAACACCGTAGAGGACTATGCTGCTACTATTACATCAAATGAGTTAAAGGAAATGTTGTATGTATATGCTGGTGACAACATGCGCGGAAGGATGACAGGGTCTAAAGGACAGAAACTGGCAGTACAGTATCTAAAAGATTTTTATGTAGCCCAAGGTATTAAATCTCCTCTTGGAGGCGATAATTACTTTCAAAATGTACCAGCAAGTTACTTAACCCGATTAAAAGAACCTGCTGATTCTGAAAATGTTGTAGCATTTATTGAAGGAAGTGAGTTTCCTGAACAAATCATTATATTATCTGCGCATCTTGATCATGTAGGTGTAGACGATGATGGAAATGTTTTTAATGGAGCTGATGATGATGGAAGCGGTACGGTTGCCATGCTAGAAATGGCAGAAGCATTTCAAAGAGCTGTAAAAGAAGGTAAAGGACCAAAAAGATCTATTCTTTTTTTACACGTAACGGGTGAAGAAATTGGCTTGTTTGGTTCTCGATATTATACAGAAAACCCTTTATTCCCGCTAGCAAATACTGTTTGTAATCTAAACACAGACATGATTGGACGTATTGATCCAGACAAAGCAGACACTCCTAATTACATATACCTTATCGGAAGTGATAAACTAAGTCAAGAGCTACACGAGGTTTCTGAGGCAGTTGCAAAAAAACACAGTGATCTTTTAATAGATTATACGTACAATGATGAAAATGATCCAAACCGTTTCTACTATAGAAGCGACCATTATAATTTTGCAAAAAACAACATTCCAGTTATTTTTTACTTTAATGGTGTGCATGCAGATTATCATAAAATATCTGACACACCAGACAAAATTGAATATGATTTAATGGAAAAAAGAACAAGACTTATTTTTCATACAGCATGGGAAATTGCTAACCGTGAACAACGCATAACAGCAGATAAGTTATAGTAATTCTTTTTAAGCAACAAAAAACCCGCCATTAATGGCGGGTTTTTTGTTGCTTAAAAATATAGCTTAGCTTCTCTGTCAATTATATGCAGTAGGTATACTTAAATTTCTTTATTTATATCCCAAGCCTCTAGATAGTCTGCTACCGCTTTTACAAATTGACCTCCTAAGGCGCCATTTACAACTCTATGGTCATAACTGTGGCTTAAGAACATCTTGTAACGAATGCCAATAAAATCTCCTTCTGGGGTTTCTATAACAGCAGGCACTTTACGTATGGCCCCTAAGGCCAAAATACCTACTTGAGGTTGGTTTATAATAGGAGTACCCATAATACTACCGAAGGTTCCTACATTTGTTACTGTATAAGTACCGCCTTGAATATCGTCTGGTTTTAGCTTGTTGTCTCTTGCGCGTGCTGCTAAGTCATTTACAGCCTTTGTCATTCCAACTAGGTTGAGTTGATCTGCATTTTTAATAACGGGCACAATTAAATTACCACCAGGCAAGGCCGCAGCCATACCAAGGTTTATGTTTTTACGCTTGATAATAGTATCACCGTCTAGGGCTATATTCATCATCGGATAATCTTTCAATGCTTTTGCAACGGCTTCCATAAATATAGGAGTGAATGTTAAATTCTCTCCTTCACGACTCATAAAAGCCGCTTTTACTTTTTTACGCCAGTTCCAAATATTAGTAACATCTGCTTCTATAAAAGATTGAACATGTGCACTAGTTTGAACGCTAGCAACCATGTGGTGGGCAATAATTTTACCCATGCGTGTCATCTCTATAATTTCATCACCTCCATTTACTGAAACAGGAGCAGCTTTTGCTACTGGAGCAGCTACTTTAGGTGTTGTTGATGTTGTTGGTACTGCACCTCTATTTTTAATGTACACTAGCATGTTATTTTTAGTAACACGCCCATCTTTACCTGTTCCCTGCACGGTGTCTAACTCTGCTTGTGGAATATTTTCTTTTTGCGCCATTTTCTTCACCAATGGTGAGTAAAATCTATCTTCTGAACTAGCAACAGCAACTGGTGTGGCTATTGTATCTTTAGCTGCAGTAACGGTTGCGGCTACTGCGGCAACATCATTTATACTTGGAGTTGTCTCTGGAATCGTTGCAGTAGAAGCAGGGGCGGCATCATCTTTTATTTCAATAATAGCCATTGTCTGGCCAACTTGAACAACATCATCTGTGTTAAATAAAATTTCAACCAACACACCATCTACCTCACTAGGCACCTCACTATCTACTTTATCTGTAGCAATTTCTAGTACGGCTTCATCGGCTTCAATAGTGTCTCCAATATTTTTTAACCAATTGGTTACCGTAGCTTCGGCAACACTTTCGCCCATTTTAGGAAGTTTTAATTCAAATTTAGCCATAGTGGTTTGCTGTAAATAGCGTTTAGCGTTATAGACTGCGAAATTAAGAAATTTTTATAGGAAGTGATTTACTTTTTTTAAAAAACAAGCACATTTCCTTTTTGATCACTTTGGTCGCTTCCAAGAATAAAGTTACACATTGGTGGGCGTATTCTAAAATGATTACCCCTACCCTGTAATTGCTGCATGACAGTAAATATCTGTAGATAAGACATATATGCCCCGTCAAAAACAAATAGCGTGTTATCATACAATGTATCTTGAAATATACTTTTGGAAGCTGCCTTTACGGGGGTAACAAGTACTGCAGAAATTTTAGAAAATAAATCTAAATTGTCTGTCATAATAAAGCCAGCTTTTACCTTGTCATTTTTTTCGGGCAAAGCATTTGCACTTGAAGTACGAATCATTTTAAAACGAACGATTGCTTTCACAGCAGTATCCAACAAAAAATTGGATGTAAAATGTTTTGAATAAAAAATATTCATTGCACCGTAAAACCGTTTTAAATAAATCTTGTTTTTGGTAGTGCTCTCACCTTTATAATGTAAAGTCTTTGCTGTTCCTATATAATAATTCTTATATCCCGCTTTCTGCAGTTTATAAGACAAATCGATATCCTCACCATACATAAAATAATCTTCATCAAATCCATGCACCTCAGCATATACAGATCTTTTTAATAACATAAAAGCGCCTACTAAAACAGCGACACTTCCCTTGTTGTTTTGTGAAACATCATGAGCATAATATTTGTTTGGAAAACCAAGTAACTTTAAGGCAGAAACCATTGGTGTTGGTAGGTTTCTTTTACTTTCTGGCAAAAAACTCCCTGTGCCATCCATAAGGTAACAACCTAGAGCGCCCAAATTATCTAGAGATTCGGCATAGGATAATGCTTTTGTAAAAACATCTTCTGCAACAGCAGTATCTGGATTTAAAATACAAACATAGCTTCCCTTTGCAACCCCAACACCTTGGTTATTTGCAATACTAAAACCTACATTTTCTTTATTTTCAATAAGGGTTAGCCCTGGAAAGGTGTTTTTAACCATTGAGCAACTATCATCTGTAGAGTTATTATCTACAATAATAATTTCAGCATCAATGGCACGAGTGGCTTTTTGAACGCTAATTATACATTGTTCTAAAAAATAGCGAACATTGTAATTAAGAATAATGACCGAAAGTTTCAATAATCTAGTTGTTTTTCAAAGAATTCTCAAAAGGAATTCTGTTAACAATACTGCGTCCTAGGGTTACCTCGTCTGCGTATTCTAATTCATCACCTACAGAGATTCCTCTTGCAATGGTTGTTGTTGTTACTTGATAATCCTCAATTTGCTTAAAGATATAAAAATTGGTTGTATCTCCCTCCATTGTAGAGCTTAAAGCAAATATAAGTTCATCTACGCGTCCATCTTTCACCTTCTCAACCAAAGAATTTATTGTTAAATCTAAGGGGCCAATACCATCCATAGGAGAAATTTTACCGCCCAGTACATGGTAATGCCCTCGGTATTGACTCGTAGCTTCAATAGCCATTACGTCTCTTATATCCTCAACAACACAAATTACTCTATCGGTTCGGTTTTGGCTTGCGCAAATTTCACATAATTTAGAATCACTTAGGTTATGGCAATTGCCGCAAAAATTAATTTCGCTCCTTAATTCAACCAAACTATGGGCTAAGAGCTCTATTTGTTGTTTTGGTTGCTTTAACATATGCAATACCAAACGTAGTGCAGTACGCTTGCCAATTCCAGGCAATTGTGACATTTCATTCACTGCGTTTTCAAGAAGTTTTGAAGAGAAATCCATAGTGCGAAAGATAAAAAAAAGCTTCGAAAAATCGATTAATTATAGCGCTTATAAATAAAGATTATATCCCTTATTTTTTAATGATTTTTTAAAATTCATCTCGATGATATTTATCACAGCACCAAGAATATAAGTGAAATAGTAAAGGATTGCCTATTAAACTTTCATATTTTTACCCACAACCTATAATTTCAGGAACACTTTTATGCAACCACTTCACATACTTTTACTTATTGGCGGTTATTTTTCAATATTATTAGGAATATCTTACATTACTAATAGAGGAGGCAGCAATGCAGATTTCTTTAAAGCAGCAAAGCAATCACCCTGGTATTTAGTTGCCTTTGGAATGATTGGTGCATCTTTAAGTGGTGTTACTTTTATTTCTGTGCCAGGCGCTGTTGAGGCAGACAATTTTAATTATTTTCAAGTTGTTTTGGGCTATACTTTTGGATATGCCGTAATTGGGCTTGTACTTCTCCCACTCTACTATAAATTAAACCTCACCTCAATATATACGTATCTAGAAGGAAGGTTTGGATCTGCTTCTTATAAAACAGGAGCCTCCTTTTTCTTGCTCTCTAGAATCACTGGAGCGAGCTTTAGATTGTATTTGGTTGCTATTGTATTACAAGACCTAGTATTTAATGCAATGGGAGTACCGTTTTGGGTAACAGTAAGCATAACTATTTTACTTATCTGGCTATACACCTTTAAAAGCGGAATAAAAACCATTGTGTGGACAGACACCTTACAAACTTTATTTATGTTAATTGCTGTAGGTGTAGCTATCTATTATATAGCAGATGGACTAGGTGTTGGGGAGGATGGCATTATTAGTTTGATAGCCCAAAGCGACCTCTCACAAATTTTCTTCTTTGATGACTACAAGAGCAGTAATTACTTTTTCAAACAATTTATAAGCGGGATTTTTATTGCCATTGTAATGACAGGGTTGGATCAAGATATGATGCAAAAAAACTTGACGTGTCGCAACTTAAAAGATGCTCAAAAAAATATGTTTTGGTTTACAATTGTGCTCACTTTTGTAAATTTAATATTCTTAGGGCTAGGCCTATTACTTACTGTATATGCCCAACAAAACGGAATTGACGCACATAAAGACACGTTATTCTCTACCATAGCCATGAACGAAAATTTTGGTTGGGGCATCGGTGTTTTCTTCCTTCTTGGACTCATTGCAGCAGCCTATTCTAGTGCAGATAGCGCCCTTACTGCCCTCACCACATCCTTTAGTATTGATATTCTAGATATTGAAAAAAAACGCACGCCAGATGATCAAATCAAGGTGCGCAAAAAGGTACACATTGCAATGTCTATAGTGCTAATATTGGTTATAGTAAGTTTTAACTATCTTATTGGAGACGCCTCGGTAATTACCAAACTATTTGTGTTTACAGGGTACACCTATGGGCCATTATTGGGCTTATACGCCTTTGGATTATTCTCTAAACAAAGAGTAAAAGATCGCTTTGTACCTATTGTAGCTATTCTCACTCCTTTTGTTGGTTATGCCATTAGCCATTACAGTGCTGTTTGGTTTGGCTTTGAATTCGGTTTCTTTATATTGATATTAAATGGGATACTCACCTCTCTAGGACTCGTATTGATTCGTGCCCAACAAAACTAATGTACAGGCCACCTCATAGCCAATTTGATGCTCCTCTAAAAGCGAATAAAAATTAGGGTTTTCTGTTCCTGGATTAAAGATAACCCGGGTAGGTTTTAACGATAAAACATACTCATAATAGGCCTCTTGCCGTGTTGGACTGAGGTACAAAGTTACAGTATGAATCGCCGTAAACATCTCTTTTTCTTTTGTTATAGCTACATCTACAACAAGCCCTTCTTGCATGCCAATGGCGACAACTTTATGATTATGCTCGCGTAATTTATGAATCGCAATGTTTGAGTACCTATCTTCTTTAAGACTTGCACCAAGGACTAGTGTTTTGTTCATATTATAAATCTATGTGTAATTACAAGAATTGCAAATGTAACATGTTTAAAAACCAAGTGTCTGTTTTAAAAAATGGTATGTTACAAAAACGTTAAAAATATTTTTTATTGAAACACTTGGCAAATTTTTTCGTCTTTAATAAAAGTAGTACCTAATACATGTTATAATTATTTGGATTAGCCGTTCACAAAAATATATAAACGTTCATATTTAGGTTTGTTTAAGTGAAAGCGCCTCTCGAAAATCATTTTGAGAGGTGTTTTTTTATTAGGGTAGTATAACTACCATCTAATTAAAGCACTTCCCCAAGTAAAACCGCTCCCAAAAGCGGCTAAAACGACAAGATCACCATCGTTAATCTTCCCTGCTTCCCAGGCTTCAGACAAGGCAATAGGAATAGAGGCAGCAGTAGTATTCCCGTATTTCTGTATGTTATTAAAAACCTTCTCATCTGGCAAGCGCATTTTTTTTTGTATAAACTGAGAGATACGCAAATTGGCTTGATGTGGTATTAACATGTCTATATCTTCTGTACTTAGTTTATTAGCCTCTAAGCCCTCTTGTATCACTTCACTAAAACGCACTACGGCATGTTTAAAAACAAACTGCCCATTCATGTAAGGATAATAAGGAATGTTTTCTTGAGGATTTTGTGCTATTAATTCTGGCACCCAATGTCCTGTACTAGGTCCTTGAAGCATGAGTTCATCTTTATGTTTTCCCTCACTGTGCAGGTGTGTGGAGAGAATTCCTCCTGTACCTGTTTCATTTCTTGACACCACTACGGCGCCAGCTCCATCTCCAAAAATAACAGAAACACCACGACCTCTTGAAGAGAAATCTAGCCCTCCGCTATGGTTCTCACTACCAACAACTAGCACATTAGAGTACATACCAGTCTTAATAAATTGATCTGCTACCGATAATGAGTACACAAACCCACTACATTGATTACGAACATCTAGTGCAGGAACCGTTTTCATCTCCAATAATTCTTGAAGCTGCACGCCTCCTCCAGGAAAGTACATATCTGGACTTAGCGTAGCAAAAATAATCATATCTACATCATCTGCAGAGACCCCGGCCCGCTTTAAGGCAACTCTAGCCGCTTTAGCCCCCATAATTGAGGTATTGTTTCCATCACCTTTTTTAATGTGTCTGCGTTCTTGTATACCTGTACGTTCTTGAATCCAGGCATCATTGGTATCCATCACCTTAGAAAGATCATCATTGGTTACTATATTTTCTGGCACATAATGACCAACTCCTGTAATTTTTGAACTAAACATATATATTAGGTTTAAAGTTGGATACAAGATAGGTATTTAATGATTTTCTATCTTTATTAAAACACTATTTTAATCTGTAAACACACCTTCTTAAAGATAGTATTATTAAGAAGCTATCAAGCTAGTTTTACTACATTTGTTTCTCTTATGCTTAAATACGTTATCAATAAAATAATCTAACCCCTTTTAAGATGAAAAAACATATCCTATCTATCTTACTAATTACTTTATTATGTGGAGGATGCAAAAACAAAGTACTTAACATTTCAGAAACCATAGCAGACGACGGCTTTGAGCCTATGTTAAAAGCCTATTATGAAGAAGGACTATTGCTAGATCCAATTAAAGCTACCACTAGTGGTGACAAAAGATACAATGATCAATTTACAAATGCTTTATCGATAGCACATATCAAAAAACAAAAAGAATATTACACCAAATATTTAGAAAAGGTAAATAGCTACGATATGGCAAAACTCACAGAGCCGCAACAAATGAGTCAAGCTATTTTACAGTGGGAGTGTGAACGAAATCTAGAACGCTTAGGCTTTAAAAACCATGCTTATTTCCCTATTGATCAAATGTGGTCACCAAATTTATTTTTCGGACAATTAGCCAGTGGTGCTAGCGCACAACCTTTTGAAACGGTTGCTGATTACATAAAATGGATGCAACGTGTTGACGGGTATCTTAATTGGTTGGTTAATGCCGCTAGCAATATGCAAGAAGGCATACAGGAAGGCTATGTCTTACCTAAAGCATTAATAAAAAAAGTAATCCCACAATTGGCAGAGATGACAAACCCAGTGTTAGAAGAGCATCTGTTTTATAGCCCAATTAAAAATATGCCTGCTGCTTTTTCTGAAAAAAACAAAAAACAGCTAACACAACAGTATAGTGATATGATTATAAACAAGGTAATCCCTAGCTACCAAATCGTTCATGATTTTGTAGCAGGAGAGTATTTAAAGGCTGGTAGAGAAAGCTCGGGTATTGACGCCATACCAAATGGCGGGGAGTACTATAACCATCAAATAAAGCTTTACACTACCACAAGGATGACAGCAGAGGAAATTCATAGGCTAGGATTAAGCGAGGTTGCAAGAATATTATCTGAAATGGAAACCGTTAAAAATGAGATTGGCTTTAAAGGAGACTTGAAAGCCTTTTTTAATGATATAAGAAGCAACCCCAAACTAATGCCTTTTAAGAGCCCCGAAGAAGTAATTGCAAATTTCAATGCCATACACTCAACGATGAAGCCACAGCTTGAAAAGTTATTTGACATGACACCAAAAACACCTTTTGAAGTACGACAAACAGAAGCTTTTAGAGAGAATTCTGCGAGTGCTGAGTACAACCCAGGATCACTAGATGGTACACGGCCAGGTATTTTTTACACGCCCATACCAGATGCAACAAAATACAATACCTATAGTGATGAATCATTGTTTTTACACGAGGCAATTCCAGGGCATCATTATCAAATATCCTTGACCCAGGAAAATGAAGATCTGTCAGATTTTAGAAAAACGCTATGGTACAGCGGCTATGGTGAAGGTTGGGCGCTGTACTGTGAGTCTTTAGGAAAAGAATTAGGGCTTTACACAGACCCATACCAATACTTTGGTATGCTAGGTGCAGAGATGCATAGAGCAATAAGACTGGTAGTAGACACAGGAATGCATACAAAGGGATGGAGTCGTGAAAAAGCGATTCAATACTCTATGGATAATGAAGCAGAACCTAAGGCAGGTATTATTAGTGAGATTGAACGGTACATGGCAAATCCTGGACAGGCACTATCTTATAAAATTGGGCAGCTAAAATTACAGGAATTAAGAGCTAAGGCTAAGAAAGAAATGGGCAATAGCTTTGATATACGCCAATTTCATAACCAAATTCTAGAAACAGGATGTGTGCCATTAGCACTGCTTGAAGATAAAATTGATCGTTGGATTGCGAGCAGCAAATAGGATTTTCCTGAAATTTTAAAATTTCAATCAAATTAGTAGCTTAAATTATTGCTACATTATAAAAAAGAGGTATTTTTGCAGCCAATTAATTTAACCTCTGGCGATATACGTGAATGTTACTTTATATTAACATTATAAATTAATACTATGGAATCGTTAATTAAATTTGTACAAGACGAATTTGTTACAAAAAAAGACTTCCCAGATTTTTCGGCGGGTGATACTATAACAGTATTCTACGAAATTCGTGAAGGTGAAAAAACAAGAACGCAGTTTTTTAGAGGTGTAGTTATCCAAGTAAAAGGTACTGGATTATTAAAAACCTTTACCATTAGAAAAATGTCTGGTACTGTTGGTGTAGAACGTATCTTCCCAGTAAATATGCCAGCTTTACAGAAAGTTGAGATCAACAAAAAAGGTGCTGTACGTAGAAAACGTATTTACTACTTTAGAGGTCTTACTGGTAAAAAAGCAAGAATCAAAGAGAAGAGATACTAGTCTCCAATCAAAAACCATACAAAAGCGGCTCATTAGAGCCGCTTTTTTTATGAACAAAAGTTAATAACCCCTGTTCATAACAGGTTGAAAACTAATCTATTAAATGGCGTTCTCTCGTGTTTTTATCTATTATATTTGATATAGTAGAATAGTAACTGCTATTTATATATAAAAAAACGTTCTTTCTTATTGCTGCTTCTTAATTGTTGAGGACTCCCTTCAAAAAGGGTAGAGACAATATAAAAAAGCAGTAGGTGTATTTGTTTTGCTGGTATCATAGAATACAATATGTATTGATTGCTTAAAAAAACAAAACACTATTTGTAAAATAAACTGTAATAAAGACCTAAAAATCATGTTGCAATAATTTATTTTACACAAAGCCATGCCAATGTAGCAATACAATGACATGGCTTTTTTCTTTTTCATTACCATATAATCAATTTGAAGCGCTAAAAATATCAGTCTTATAAAATTTTAGTGTAAAAAACAGCACATTAGCAATACAAGAGAGGATCACTACATTAAGGCCCTGCTCCCTTTTAAAAGGCTAGTCAAATCTGTATATTTGCAATCCTAAAAAAAATGTAATTCGATGACAAAAACAGCAAAAATCATATATACAAAAACAGATGAAGCGCCTTTCTTGGCTACACATTCTTTTTTACCCATTGTTAAATCATTTACTGCACCTTCAAACATTGTCATAGAAACTAGAGATATTTCTCTAGCCGCTAGAATACTAGCAAATTTTCCGCAGTATTTAACCCAGGACCAACGTGTTAATGACGCACTAGCAGAATTAGGTGAATTGGCTAAAAGCCCTGATGCCAATATTATTAAGCTGCCAAATATTAGCGCTTCGGTACCACAGCTTATTGCTGCTATTGAAGAATTACAAGCTAAAGGTTTTGCAGTTCCTAGCTTCCCAGATGAAGCCACTACCCCACAAGACAAACAAACCATAGCGACATATAACAAGATTAAGGGAAGTGCTGTAAATCCTGTTCTACGAGAAGGAAATAGTGATCGTCGGGCACCTAAGGCTGTAAAAAACTACGCAAAGAAAAACCCACACCGTATGGGATCCTGGTCTTCGGGTTCTAAGACGCATGTTTCCACTATGAGTGAAGGTGATTTTAGAAACAATGAAAAATCTGTTACCATAGCTAAACCAACAAGCGTTAACATTGAATTAACAGACACGGCAGGAAACAAACATATCTTAAAAGATAACATTTCTATATTGGCTGGAGAAATCATTGATGCAACAGTGATGAACAAAAAAGCATTGCTTTCTTTCTTACAAGACCAGGTAAAAGATGCTACAGAAAAAGGGGTACTACTATCGCTACACATGAAAGCCACTATGATGAAGGTAAGTGACCCAATCATCTTTGGACATGCAGTAGAAGTGTACTTTGCAGAATTATTTGAGAAACATGCTGCAGAGTTTAAAAAAATTGGAGTAGATGTTCGTAATGGATTTGGTGACCTAACTGGAAAAATAGACGAATTACCTGCAAATAAAGCTCTAGAGATTAAAGCAGACATCAACAAAATCATGAACAGCCAAGCAGATCTAGCTATGGTAAATAGTGATAAAGGAATTACCAACCTACATGTGCCTAGTGATGTTATTATTGACGCCTCTATGCCAGCTATGATAAGAACTTCTGGACAAATGTGGAATGCAAAAGGAGAACAACAGGATACCAAAGCTATTATCCCAGATAGTAGCTATGCTCCTTTATACCAAGCTACCATAGATTTTTGTATAGAAAACGGTGCTTTTGACCCAACTACCATGGGTACAGTTCCTAATGTTGGTTTAATGGCTCAAAAAGCAGAAGAATACGGTTCTCATGATAAAACCTTTGAAATCTCTAGGGCTGGAACCGTTAGGGTAATAGACTCCTCTGGAAACACACTAATCTCTCATGAGGTGGAGCAAGGTGATATTTGGAGAATGTGCCAAGTAAAAGATTTACCAATTCAAGATTGGGTAAAATTAGCAGTGTCAAGAGGTCGTGCTACAAAATGGCCCGTTATTTTCTGGTTAGATGAGGACAGGGCTCATGATGCCGAATTAATTAAAAAGGTGCACACCTATTTAAAAGATCATGATACTAGTGGTTTAGACATTAAAATACTATCTACAGAAAAAGCAACACACTACACCCTTGCTAGAGTTAAAAATGGCGAGGACACTATTTCTGTAACTGGAAATGTATTGCGTGATTACTTAACAGACCTCTTCCCTATTCTTGAACTGGGTACGAGTGCAAAAATGCTATCTATAGTGCCTTTAATGAACGGTGGTGGACTTTTTGAAACAGGTGCAGGTGGATCTGCTCCAAAACATGTGCAACAATTTGTTGAACAAGGGCATTTGCGTTGGGATTCTTTAGGTGAGTTTTTAGCCCTTGCCGTTTCATTAGAACACTTAGGGTCAACGCATCATAATAACAAAGCAATTATTTTATCTGAAACCTTAGATGCAGCCACAGAAAAACTACTAGAAAACAATCAAGGACCATCTAGAAAAGTACACGAATTAGATAACCGCGGAAGTCATTTCTATTTAGCAATGTACTGGGCACAGGCGTTATCAAACCAAAACAAAGATCAATCGCTTCAAGAACGTTTTAAAACCGTGTATGACGCCTTAAAAACAAACAAAGATGTTATTTTAAAAGAGCTGTTGGCTGCCCAAGGAATGGCAGTAGACATTGGAGGATATTACGAGCCAACCCAAGACTTGGTTAATAAGCAAATGAGACCAAGTGTTACATTTAATAATATCCTTGAAAAGGTAAAATAATTAAACTTTCGTTAAAGCCTTTAGATACCTAATCTAAAGGCTTTATTTTTGTTAAAAATCTAACTTTGAAAAACAAACTTACCCTACTCTTTCTGCTTGCAAGCTTTGCAATGATGGCGCAAGAGAAATTTACATTAAGTGGCACCATTTCTGAAGCACAATCTGGCGAGACCATGATTGGTGTTAATGTGCTCATACCTTCATTACAAACTGGAGTAATTACCAATGAATATGGTTTTTATTCTATCACCTTACCAAAAGGAAGTCACCAGATTATCTATACAAGTCTTGGCTTTGGAGAATTCAAAGAGACAATACTGCTCAAGGCCTCAATAAACAAAAACGTAACACTGTTTGAAAGTACAGAATTGTTAGACGTGGTTATCCTTGAAACGGATGTTGAAAAAACAAACATTAGAACCCCTCAAATGAGTGCAACTACACTCAAAGCAAATACAATAAAAAGAATTCCTGTAGTGTTAGGAGAAGCAGATGTCATCAAAGCCATTACATTACTACCAGGTGTTACAAATGCAGGTGAAGGAGCCAGTGGCTTTAATGTAAGAGGTGGAGCATCAGATCAAAACCTCGTATTATTAGATGAAGCTACACTTTATAATTCATCTCATTTATTTGGGTTTTTCTCTGTATTTAATCCAGATGCAATAAAAGATTTAACCCTTTATAAAGGGGGTATTCCTGCCAGGTATGGTGGCCGTATTTCATCTGTATTAGATATCTACCAAAAAGATGGTAATAAACGTAAATATGTTGCCACAGGAGGCATTGGGCTATTGGCAAGCAGATTACTTATAGAAGGACCCATTTTAAAAGACAAGGCATCGTTTTTAATAGGTGGTAGAAGTACTTACGCGCATTTATTTATACCACTTGTTGACCCTGGCAATAATAACGTTGCTTATTTCTATGATTTAAACACAAAACTAAGCTACGATCTAGACAATGAAAACAAATTATTCTTATCTGGTTATTTTGGTAGAGACACCTTTAACCTAGGTGAAATTTTTGGAAACACTTTTGGAAACACGACAGTTAATCTACGATGGAACCATTTATTTAATAGCAAATTATTTAGCAACCTCTCTTTAATATATTCAGACTATTACTACGGCCTGGAATTAAAGTTTGCAGAATTTCAATTTGACAGCGGAATCAGAAATTTCAACTTAAAGTATGATTTTACCAATTATGTTTCAGACAAGGTGAAATTACAATTTGGTTTCAATAGTATTTATTATAAATTCAATCCTGGAGAGGTAAGTCCAACATCTGGCACTAGCGGGATTAACTACAGAAAACTCACTGACAAGTATGCTTTTGAAAATGCAGTCTATATCGACGGAAATTTTAAAGTTTCAGAAAAGTTAAACATTCAAGCAGGACTTCGTTTATCGAGCTTTACCAGGCTAGGACAAGAATCTATAAATGTATACGCCAATAACAACCCTATTATTTATAATGAAGCTATTGATGTGTATCAAAAAGCAAGCCCTATAGATACCATATCTATTTCTAGGGGTTCTTCTATAAAGTCATTCTTTAATCTAGAACCTAGAATTTCTGCAGCGTATCAAATTTCAGAAACATCTTCTGTAAAAGCAAGTTATAATAGAACAGCACAGTATATCCATTTAATAAGCAATACGTCCTCTCCTACCCCTTTTGATATATATGCACCTAGTGGTCAATTTATTGAACCTCAATTGGGCGATCAAGTGGCTGTTGGGTATTTTAAAGCCTTTGAAAACTTTTCCCTCGAAGCAGAGGCTTACTATAAAGAAGTCCAAAACCGTATAGACTACGTTGATGATGCAGATTTAATTGCAAACGAAGCAATAGAACAGGTAGTTTTAAATGGAGAAGCAAGAGCATATGGTCTGGAATTCTTAGTTAGAAAAACCAAAGGGAAACTTAAGGGTTGGGTTTCATACACGCTTTCAAAATCTGAACAAAGAACACCAGGAAGAACAGCAATAGAAACAGGTATTAACAGTGGAAAATGGTATAATACTGCTTGGGACAGAACACATGATTTCTCAATAACGACTCAATATGAACTAAGTAAAAGATGGTTTTTAGGAGCTAATTTTATTTATCAAACAGGGCGGCCTAGCACATTTCCTCTAGGACAATATGAATATCAAGGACAAATCGTTCCTGTTTATGAAGCAAGAAATGCTAGTAGGTTAGCACATTTTCACCATTTGGATATTTCAGCAACATGGAACCTAAATCATAAAAACAAAAAACGCTGGAATGACGAGTTAGTTTTTAGTATATACAATGTGTATAATAGAAAAAATGCAGCTTCGGTTTCATTTAGAAAAAACACAGATACTGGAAACAATGAAGCTATTAGGCTTTCTATATTTGGTATTATTCCAGCAATTACTTACAATTTTAAATTTTAAGCAATGAAAAACAACATCCTTATCCTTCTAGTATCATTCTTATTAATTTCTTGTGAAGATGTTATAGATATTGATTTACAAAACAGCGAGCCAAAATTAGTAATAGAAGCCACTATTAATGTTCTTGAAGATGGTGCTTCTACAGCGGTAGTAATACTCTCAGAAACAGCTCCCTTTTACAATAATATAATACCCCCGGTTACAGATGCATTTGTAAGTATTACATCGAGTGCTGGTGAGATATTTGATTTTAACCATGTTGAAAATGGATATTACACAGCAGACCTTACACCTGTTATAGGAGTAACCTATAGCCTAGAGGTTATTTATAAAGAAGAAGTTTATACGGCTACAGAAGCACTCTACACAGTACCTGAAATTGAAGAGGTGGTACAGGATAATGAAAGTGGTTTTGGTGGTGATCAAATTGAGCTAAAAGCATTTTTTACAGATCCTGCTGGAGTTCAAAATTATTATTTAAGTGAAGCTCTTTCTATACGTGGTAATAAAAGAGATACATTTAATGATGAGTTTTTTGATGGAAACAGAGTAAATGATTTCTATCTTGTAGATGAACTAAAAATTGGAGATATCGTAACCTTTAATCTTTTTGGAGTGAACGAGAATTTCTTTGACTTTATGATTGTTATTTTACAACAAACTGATGATGGTGGAGGCGGTCCTTTTGAGACCCAGCCTGCAACTGTACGTGGTAATATAGTAAATCAAACAAATCGAGATAATTTCCCATTAGGGTATTTTAGAATTTCTGAAAAATCAACAATTGTATATACAGTTCAATAATTAAAAAACAATATAGCTCAAATGAGTTTCAAAAAAACAACAGAAGCAACATCACATTATGATCATCTAGAAAAGATGACCCCTGTTGAGTTATTGAAAAATATAAATGCAGAAGATAGTAAAGTACCCCAAGCTGTTGAGAAAGCAATTCCACAAATTGAGGCTCTTACAAGTAAAGTTGTTGCTTGTTTAAAACTTGGGGGTCGACTGTTTTATATGGGTGCTGGCACGAGTGGAAGACTAGGTGTTGTAGATGCTAGCGAGATTCCACCTACTTTTGGGATGGATCATGGTGTTGTTATAGGCTTAATAGCAGGTGGAGATACTGCAATACGCAAGGCAGTAGAATTTGCAGAAGATGACAAAACACAAGGATGGAAGGATTTAAAAGAGCATCAAATTGGCATTAACGACATTGTAATAGGCATAGCTGCTTCTGGAACAACCCCTTATGTTATTGGCGCACTAGAAAAATGCAATACACTTAATATTGCCACGGGTTGTATAACCTGTAATGAAGAAAGCCCTTTGGCATTAACAGCAAAATATCCTGTAGTAGCTGTAGTAGGTCCAGAATTTGTTACTGGCAGCTCTAGAATGAAAGCGGGTACTGCACAAAAACTTATTTTGAATATGATTTCTACAGCAACCATGATACAACTAGGTCGTGTAGAGGGAAACAAAATGGTAGACATGCACCTTAGCAACAACAAACTTGTAGCTAGAGGAGAGAAAATGCTTGTAGATAGACTTAAGATTTCGGCTATTGAAGCTACTGCTTTATTAAATAAATACAGAAGTGTGAGAAACGCAATTAAAAACTATAGCCATGAGTAAAGAACATACAGATGTTAATTTGCTTAGAAAAGGGATAAAGTACCTAGCCATCGCGTTACCATTACTTTTTCTTAGCCCTTATCTAATTACTATTGCTTTTTTAAATAAGCAAACTATGATGCTCTATGTATTCTTTATAATTGGTCTTATTGCTGGTATTGGCGCGGTATACCTTCTGTTTAAGGGAATAAACACTATAATGAAATCAATATTCTAACCCTTGGTTGTGCGTAGTTATTAGATACCACCCTTATAGCGGTGGTTTTTTTATGTGTTTTTTGTTGGTTTACAGCC
>CEST01087163.1_pt1 | contig 36344 bp, 30 predicted proteins | sample 326921 | NCBI WGS metagenome assembly CEST01 (sample SAMEA2621509, study PRJEB7988) | marine metagenome | biome: marine biome (ENVO:00000447); feature: surface water layer (ENVO:00002042); material: "saline water (ENVO:00002010), including plankton (ENVO:xxxxxxxx)" | depth 5 m
CCAAGCAAAACCGTAAGCAACTTCTGAATCTTTGGCAGCATATATATGAGGCACCCCATAGTTATCTCTTACTATCTCTATATTATCTGGGTTTATCTGAGAAAAAATTTTAAAATTAAAGCTTAAAATTAAAAGGATGATTGCTAATTTTTTCATAAAATTGTTTGAGCAAAAATACTAACTTTTCGATAAGAATAGTTTTAATTAAATGAAAATAAAAATTAGTTTGAATTTACTCTTGTATAGTTTACCTAGCCGTACAAATAAGATTTTTAGGAAGTATCTCTTTTTACTTAATTTTTATCAAATTGTACAGAAGAAAAAATTAAACTATTTTTAATGTTTAGATTTAGATAAAAATTATTTTATAAGGGGAACAACTAATATAATTTGAGATAATCTTCAGAAATATTAAACGACGAATTAGGTTTAAAGTAGAATATTAAAAAAAATACAATATGGCTACCAGCAAATACACTATTCTAATGATAGGGTTTATTATATCATTCAATGGGTGCAATAATGATGACAAAACAGAATCAGTAGTTATTTCTCCTGGAAATGATCCTAACTTTACGATTGTTGCGCATAGCGATACTGGTTTTACACTAACAAATAGAAAAGTAGATGTTTTTGGTATTCCCATCTATGCATATTCAGATGTTGAAGACTTAAAGCTACTTCACGCAGCTAATATAATGGCTCAATATTTAGATAATAATGAAGATGGAACAGTAGATAACATGTCTTTATTAACTTCATTGACATCAAATAATACAGCTTTGTTTCTTTGGAAAACAGAATCTCAAATAAACCTTAATGCACAAGATTTAGGTAACGACGAAACTATTCCTTCCTGGCATACAAATGGACATACAGGTCAGTTTGATGCTGCAATTGAAGAAATTTGGCACGTAATTACCCAATCAGGTTATGCAAATACATACCCAACAATATTTGGAGAAAATAGTGGAACAGCATTAACGAATGCAATGGATATTGCTAGAGGTGGGAACTTCACAACTATCCCAAACCCATACCCTTCGAGTGCTTGGTATACTTATGATGATCAAACCTGTGATTATGATTGTATGGCAACTGAATATATGTATTGGGCAATGAGTTCTATTTTAGGTGCTCAAGAGAATAGACTTAATGAAATATCTCAAGAATGGGATTTAAATACAAAAACATTGGTTCAAAATACAGATGTTGCAATTTATTCACTTCTTACTGACCCACAATATATGTTTCCAACAACGCTACCTGACGGAACTTATAAAAGATGACAATAAGTTTATAATTTGAATATTAAGCAATATTAATTTTCAAAAGTATAATTTGGCGATGTATAAAGCTTTTTTTTATAATTAATTAAAGAATAATATATATATGAAATTACATAGAGAAGTTGGTGTTTTTGGACTTAGCGCTAATATTATTAATATTATTATTGGTGGTGGAATATTTGTATTACCTGCTATAATAGCTGCTAGTCTTGGAGCTGCTAGTATTATAGCTTATTTATTCTGCGGTTTTGTAATGGTGTTGGTGATGTGCTGTTTTGCTGAATTAGGGAGTATCTATACCGGAGCCGGTGGTAGTTACAATTATATTGAATCTTCTTTTGGAACATACCCAGGATTTCTTACTGCTATTCTTATAGTACTGGCATCTTTTTCTGGAGATGCTGCAGTAGCAAATGCTATTGTAGATATTTTAGGAACATTCTCACCTATTTTTAATAAGCTATGGTTTCAAGGTGTGTTTTTTATGTTACTCTTTTTTGGATTTGGATATATAAATATCGTGGGGCTGAAAAAAGGGGTTGGTTTTGTGAAAATAATTACAGTACTTAAACTCGCACCACTACTTCTCATTATTATTTTTGGATATAAAGAAGTAAGTATTTCTAATATTTACTGGGAAACCACCCCAAGTACAAGTGATATTGGTGAAATGTCTTTAATCTTATTTTTTGCTTTTATAGGTGCTGAAAAAGGGCTTTCTTTAAGTGGAGAAGTTAAAAATCCTAAAAAAACAATTCCCAAAGCAATAGGATTAAGTATAGGTATAATTCTAATTATTTATATTTTAATCCAACTCATTTCGCAAGGTGTTTTAGGAGATGCTCTTTCGTCATATGATAAAAACCCATTAGCAGAGGTTGCTCATATTATTTTTGGTCCTATTGGATTTACAATAATGACTGTTGGAGCTGCAATAGCAATGGTTGGTAGTTTAAGTAGTAAGATTCTTAGCATGCCAAGGGTGTTGTTTGCTGCATCTAAAAACAATGTAATTCCTATAAAAAAACTCGCAACTATTCATAAAAAATACTTGACACCCTATGTGTCCATAATTTTATACGTTTGTCTAGGTTTTACATTTTCAATCATAGGGGGGTTTAAAGAGTTGGCTATTATATCTAGTGCCTCTACACTACTCATTTATCTTGGGATATCACTCGCTACCATTAAACTAAAAGCTTCAAAATTAAAAAATACAACTGATGGGTTTAAAGTTCCAGGGGGATATATTATCCCGTTACTATCATCTACAGTAATCTTATGGCTTTTATCTAAGTTATCTCTAGAAAAAACAATCATGTTTATAGGAGTTTTATTTGTTTTAAGTGGCTTGTTTTTTATGATCAAATTTTTTTCGAAAAAATCAATAAAATCCAAATAAGATGGTTTTTAATCTCCTGAAAATTTTCAAAAAAAAAACCTACGTTGGTTTTTTATATCTTGCCTTCGCTAAATAAAATGAGTTGAAAAGAATAATAGTTTCCGTTACCAATGATTTAGTCACAGACCAACGTGTTGACAAAACCTGTGACGTTTTATCTGAAATAGGTTATGATGTTCTTTTAATAGGTAGAAAACTAAAAAATAGTCTCCCCATCCAAAGAGACTATAGCACAAAAAGATTTCGATTGCTTTTCAATAAAGGATTTTTATTTTATGCCGAATATAATATTAGACTGTTTTTATTTCTTCTTTTTACTAGAAAACATATCTTATTTGCTAATGATCTTGACACTCTTTTACCTAATTATTTGATTGGTAAATTTCAGAATAAAAAACTAATTTTTGACAGTCATGAATTATTTTCAGAAATCCCGGAACTGGTCAATAATAAAAGAGTGAAAAATATTTGGCTTTCTATAGAAAGAAATATTATTCCAATACTACAAAATATTATTACAGTAAGTGATTCCATCAAAAACCACTATCATCGTTTATATGGCGTTTCAGCAACTGTAGTTCGAAATATTCCCAAAACACAAAAAAGTAATCAAAAGAAATTCGAATTCGACACTAAAGATCAAAAAATAATTTTATACCAGGGATCTTTAAATATTGGAAGAGGCATCGAACTTATGATTGATACAATGCCCTTACTTGACGAATATATATTTGTAGTGATTGGAGATGGGGATATTTTAGAGCTCTTAAAGAAAAAAGTAACATCGCTTTCTTTAGAAAGCAAGGTCGTATTTCTTGGCAAAAAAACGCCACAAGAACTAAAAAGACTTACTCCAAATGCAACAATTGGAATGAGTTTGGAGGAAGATCTAGGATTAAATTACAGGTATGCATTACCCAATAAGATATTTGACTATATACATGCTGGTGTTCCTATGGTTGTTTATGATTTACCAGAAATGAGAGCTATTATTGAAACATATTCTGTTGGGGAACTAATAACTAAAAGAAATCCAGAAACCCTAGCCAAGACCATTATAGCTATGAATAGCAATAATTATAAAAAAGAGTTATTAGCGGCTACAAAAGAACTAAATTGGTCTAAAGAAAAAAAGAACTTAATTTCAATTTTTTCAAAGCTTGACTAACAAACTTCACATAGTTTCTTTTGATGTACCCTACCCTGCAAATTATGGAGGTGTCATAGATGTATTTTACAAATTAAAAGCACTGTCTGATTTGGGTGTTGTAATTTATCTCCACGTGTTTAATTATGGCAAAGGTGAGCAAACAGAACTTCACAAGTATTGTGAAGAAGTTTTCTACTATCCAAGAAACTCATTTATAAAGAGTTTATTCTCAAGATATCCTCTCATAGTAAAAAGTAGAGGAAATGATTTGCTAATAGCGAATCTAAACAAAGATTCATATCCTATCCTTTTTGATGGATTGAATACTACCTATATTTTAAACCTATTTAATTTTAGCAAACGTTCACTATATCTTCGCGCACACAACATAGAACATGCTTTTTATAAAGGTCTAGAAAAAAGCGAGCCTAAAGGCCTTAAACGTATTTTTTATAAACAAGAGTCTAGAAAATTAAAACGTTATGAAAATATTTTAAAAAAAATGCAGGGTGTTTTTTCCATCTCACCATTAGAACTAGAGTATTTTAAAAAAAAATATGGAGACAAATGTGTCTATATTCCTGCTTTTCATGACACAAAAAAACACACAACTCTAAAAGCTAGAGGAAATTTTATTTTATACCATGGCCACCTTCTAGTATCAGAGAATGTAAAAGCTGCATTATTTTTAATTGATGTTTATAAAGAATCAGACTACCAATTAATCATTGCTAGTAGCTATAAAAATAATAAGGTGTTTAAAGAGACTTTAAGATATAAAAATATAAAATTTCATTCTTTAATAGATGAAAACGATTTATATACACTGTTTGAAAAAGCTCATATAAATGTGCTCCCTACGTTTCAAAATACAGGAATCAAATTAAAACTTCTTAATACCCTACACCAAGGGAAATTTATTATTGCCAATGATTTTATGATAAATCAAACAGGCTTGGAATCCCTTTGTGAAAAAGCTACAACAAAAGCTGATTTTTTAACTATAACAGCCAAATTATTTAACAAAGATTTTGAACCATCAATCATAGAGGAGCGTAAAAAGATATTAGAAAAATTTAATCCAAAAAATAGTGCAAAAAAAATAATTGATATTATTTTCAAGGGGTAGTCTGTGCTACAACTTCAAATAATTCTCCACCTTCACATTTGATAGTTTTTTGTTTGAATTTCACAATCAACGCATAATCATGAGTAGCCATTAAGATACTTTTTCCACTTTGATGAATTTCATTTAATAAATCCATTACTTCTAAAGAAGTCTTTGGATCTAAGTTTCCTGTAGGCTCATCTGCTAAAATTAAATCTGGATCATTTAATAAGGCTCTAGCAATAGCGACTCTCTGTTGCTCCCCTCCAGACAATTCAAAAGGATTCTTGTAATATTTTGTTTTCATACCTACATGATCTAAGACCTCTTCAATTTTAGATTTCATAGATGCTTTATCTTTCCAACCTGTTGCTTTTAAGACAAATAGAAGATTATCGAAAACTGTTCTATCATTTAATAATTTAAAGTCTTGAAATACAATACCAATTTTTCTTCTAAGAAAAGGAATTTCTTTCTCTTTTAATGTTTTGAGATCAAAATCAACGATAGAACCAACACCTCTTTGTAACTTTAAATCGCCATAAAGTGTTTTCATTAAGCTACTTTTTCCACTTCCTGTCTTGCCAATCAAATAATAAAAATCTCCTTTATTTATTGTCAAATTTACTTTAGAAAGCACCAAGTTATCTCTTTGATAAATATCTGCATTCTCTAGATGTAAAATTGATTTTTCCATGGAATTGATCTTTTTACAAACCTACATAATTTTTTGGATAGAAATTACAGTATTTGTTGTGTCAAATAATAATAAAGATAAAATCAATTACTATTTTTAAGGATAATTATTATGAATTATTGCATCTTATACCCAACAAAAAATAAAATTGTTCGTTATAAATTAAAAATAATTTAAAACATCTATGAAAAATCATTTTACTCCATTCATACTTATCTTCTTGTTTTTTATTATTAATCCTTTGCAAATCTATGCACAACAAACAAAAATAGATATTGAACTTCTAGCTGAATACAATCATGCTTTAAAACTTTTTAATAGCAAAGCCTATGTAGGAGCACAAAAATATTTTATTGAAGTTTCTGAAAATGCGAAAAATGAAATTGGTATCAAAGCTGATGCTGATTATTATGATGCTATTTGTGCAATTCGTTTACATCAAGCAGATGCAGATGAAAAAATATTAAAATTTGTAGATAATTATCCAAATAGCACAAAAAAATATAAGGCATATTTTAATGTTGGTAATTATTATTTTGCGAATAAAAAAGCAGCATATGCATTAAAATGGTATTCAAAAGTAAATTCAGATGCCTTTTCTCTAGTCAATAAAAAAGAATTAAATTTTAAAATGGGATATGCGTATTTATCAACTAGAAATTTAGATTTAGCAAAGAAGAAATTTATTGCATTAATTAACGACCCTAAGTATGGAAATGATTCTAGATACTACTTCGGGTATATTTCATATAAACAAGAAGATTATGAAATTGCAGAACAAACACTTCAAGAAATTGCAGATGATGAAGCCTACAAAAGTGAGGTAACTTATTATTTACTGGATATTAGTTTTAAAGCTGGAAGCTTTGAAAAATGTATTGAAGTTGGAATGAAACTATTAGAAAAAGCAAAACCCAAAGAATCATCTGAAATTTCAAAAATTATTGGTGAAAGTTTTTTCAATTTAAAAAAATATAAAGAATCCATTTCTTACTTAAAAGTTTATAGAGGTAAAAAAGGGAAATGGAATAATACAGATTATTACCAGTTAGGTTACGCTTATTTTAAACAAAATGATTTTGAAAATGCTGTCAATAATTTTAATAAAATTATTGATGAAAAAAATAATGTTTCACAAAAAGCATATTACAACCTCGGTGAATGTTATATCTACCTAGAGAAAAAACCTGAGGCACTAAATGCGTTTAAAAGTGCCAGTGAGATGAATTTTGACCTCAAAGTAAAAGAAGATGCTACATTGAACTATGCAAAATTAAGTTATGAAGAAGGTAACTCCTATAAAAGTGTTGCTGAAGTTTTACAAGACTTCTTAAAAGCATACCCAAAATCTTCTAGCTATCAGGAAATTAAGGGATTGCTGATAACATCTTACTTATATCAACAAGACTATCAGGGAGCACTTAATTATTTAAAGAAAAGCAAGCAGAACCAAAATTTACGCTATGAAATCTCTTATTACAGAGCAATTCAGTTATTTAACCTAAATAAACTTCAAGAATCTCTTCCTTATTTTCAATTAGGGAAAAAATCTATCGATACTTCTATCAAAGCTAAATCTCTATATTGGAGTGCTGAAACCAATTATAGACTAGGAGATTTTCAGACAGGTTTAAATGAATTTATTACTTTTAAAAAAAGGGCCTCTAAAGAGATCCGTGAATATGAGCTTATTGATTATAATATTGGATATAGCTACTTTAAACTAAAAGAATATTCGTCTTCGTTAAAACTATTTGATGAATTTCTGAAGACAGGTAATGAAGATATAAACATGAATGATGATGCGACCATACGAATGGGAGATAGTTTTTTTGCCACTAAAGATTATGCAGAAGCTATTAAAGCGTATAAGAAAGTAGTTGAAAAATATGGGATTAGTGCAGATTATGCTCAGTACCAAATGGCAATGAGCTATGGTTTCTTAAAAAAGAATGAAAATAAAATATTACAGTTAGAAGGCTTACTAAGCAATTTTAAGTTGTCTAATTTTAGAGATGATGCATTATTTCAATTAGGTAACACATACTCTGCACAAAAAAATACTAAAAATGCACACAAAGCTTATAAGATGTTATTTCAAGATTTCCCAAGAAGTTCCTATAATTCTAGAGCTTTATTAAGAGATGGATTGTTATTTTACAATGATAATAAAAATCAAAAAGCATTAAAGAACTATAAAGATATTGTTGCAAAATATCCAAATTCAGCAGAAGCGAAAGAGGCTGTTACTAATGCTAAAAATGTCTATATAGATTTAGGAACTGTAGATGAATTTGCCCTTTGGGCAAAAGGAATTAGTTTTATAAATATTACGGATGTAGATGTAGATAATACAACCTATGAATCTGCTGAAAACAAATTCTTAGCAAACGATGTTCAAAAAGCTATTGAAGGGTTTAAAAAGTACATAAAAGCTTTCCCTCAGGGGTTACATGCGTTAAAAGCTAATTTTTATCTAGCTCAATTATTAACAAAAACTAATCTACAAGAAAAAGCTATACAAAATTATCAATATGTTATTAATCTTCCTCAAAGTGAATTTAGTGAGGAGGCCCTCAGTAAGTTATCTCAAATATTATTAGAAAAAAATGACTGGATAATCGCCATTCCCTTGCTAGAAAGATTAGAAAAAGAAGCAAATTTACCTTTAAACATAATATATGCGCAAAGTAATTTAATGAAAGGATACTATCAATCCCAAAAATATACCAAGGCAGTTGAATACTCTGAAAAGATTTTGCTACAAGATAAAATAGAGACTACTATAGAATATGATGCGAAAATTATTATTGCTCGTTCAGCCTTTCAAACAGAAGATTATCCTAAAGCTGAAGAATTTTATACTGAAGTTGAAAGAAATGCTAGCGGTGAATTAAAAGCGGAAGCATTGTATTTTAATGCCTACTTTACAAATAAGAAAAAACAGTATGATGTTTCTAATAAAACGATACAAACCATTACATCAGATTTTTCAACCTATAAATATTGGGGAGCCAAAAGTTTTGTTATTATGGCCAAAAATTATTACGCATTAGAGGACTCAGATCCTTATCAAGCTACCTATATATTGGAAAACATCATTAAGAACTTCACTCAATTTAATGACGTGGTAAATGATGCTAAAAACGAGTTAAAGAAAATTAAACTCAAAGAAGCAAAAACAAATAATTCAATAACAAGTCCTAAAAATTAAGACTTATGAAAAATTATATTTTAGTATTTATTTTTATTTTGAATACACTACAAACTTTCTCTCAAAAGAAGTCTAGAAAAGAGACCAAAAAGAAGGATTCTATTATTGAAGTTATTAATGTGGTTACTTCATATATCCCAACAATTGCTGATGCTTTTAAAATAAAGAAAAGCCCAAAAATTATATTGAGCAACAATACCAAAAAGAAAAAGTTAAGCTATTCCATTTTTTCTGCCCCAGTAGCTTCTACTTTTGTCCCAAAAAGTGGTGTTTTAAAAGGTATTGATCTTGGAAAAAAAGAACGTTTGTTTGATAACTATGTGGCTGTGGGTTATGGGAATTACAATACACCATTCTTAGAAGCATTCCTAAATAAAAATAGTGAATTTAAAACTAATTTTGGGTTTTATTTAAAATATATATCTTCAGCAAATAGCATAGAAAACACCCCTTTAAATAACGATTATTTTAACCTAAACCTCGGTGGGTATTATACGAAAGAAGAGCGGGATTTTACCTGGACAATAGGTGCGAATCTTCAACAAAAAAAATATAACTGGTACGGATTACCCAATATAACTTTTGATACTGGATCTATTGATGCAATTCTCGAGAAACAAATCTACGGACACTATGAATTAGAAGGAGAACTTGCTTTTGAAGATTCTTATTTTAGTATTATTAAAGGGTCATTAAGTCTTTTTGATGACTATTTTGGTAGTAAAGAAATTGGCTTTTCTCTCAAATCAAATTTGAAACTACCTTTAACTAGAATTAGTACAAATCTAAAAGACATAGAGATACATTCAAGCATAGATTATTTACAAGGTAAGTTTGAACAAAACTATTTGGATGACTCTAATATTACTTACGGCTTTTTTAATTTAGGAATTCACCCAGTTTATAGGATAGATTGGAATAATTTCAATATTAAGTTAGGAACAAAAATATATCTGACCTCTGATATAGAAAATAGTTTAACAGATATCCTTGCCTATCCAGATGTACAAATAACCTATCCACTAATATCAGATTTAATAAATATTTACGCTGGTTCGGGTGGAGATCTTCACATGAATTCATTTCAGAGCATAAGTAAACAAAATCCATTCGTTTCTCCCACACTTTTCTTAACACAAACAAATGAGCAATACAATTTGTTTGGAGGAATTAGTGGTACTATTTCTTCTAATATAAACTTCAACCTTAAAGCTAGTTATAAAAGTGATGAAGATCATGTTTTATTTGTAAGAAATAATTCAAAGTCTAATGGTATTTCTGTTGATACAACTTCTTTATTAGGCTATGAGTATGGAAACTCTTTTAATGTTTTTTATGATGATATCACTACATTTTCAATCTTAGCAGAAATGGAAGTAGATATTACTAATAAATTAATGATTGGAGGTAATATCCAATCTAATACATATACTACAATTTTTCAACAAGAAGCTTGGAATTTACCAAAAATAGAAGGTGTTGTTTTTGGAAAATACAACAATGATAGATGGTATGCTAGTGCTAATATTTTCTTTATTGGTAAACGACAAGACATCAACTATAGCGGAATATTTCCATCGACAATTTCGAGCATTAAATCTTTAGAAGCATTCACAGATATAAATCTAAACGGAGGATATCATTTTAATGATTTTTTTAGTGCATTTATCAAACTAAACAATATTTTAGGAACTAGTTACGAGCGGTATGCTAATTTTAATGTTCAAGGGTTTCAAGCGATCGCAGGTATTACTTATAAATTTGATTTTTAAACTAGAATTTCTTTATCAAAACAACCTTTAAAAAATTATTTTAATTTTATAAAATACTAAGATATGAAGACCTCATAGTCATCTTAAAATAAAACAATAGATCTCTAATTTTTCTTCATTACAAAGCCAAGCATAATAAATAAATTAGTTTTCAAATACTTGTTGCAGTGTAAAGTCAAATTACCAATAAATAAACAATCATACTATTCTCCAAAACTTTCCGTAGATTTATACACTTCATAAATCAAAATCTAAATGAAAAAAATCACTTTTTTAATAGCTTTAAGTATCTTGTTTTCTTGCAATCCAAAACAGTCTAATAATAAAACTTCATTAGAGTTATCTAATCAAGAAAAAGTGGATGCAGCCAATATCAAACAATTCTTTGATACTGCACTAACAGATGGTAAATCATACGAATGGCTGCGTAATTTAACCTCTACTGTTGGCGGTAGATTATCTGGTTCTCCAGAAGCCCAAAAAGCAGTTGAATGGGGAGAAGCTTTAATGAAGGAAGTTGGTTTAGATTCTGTTTGGCTTCAACCTGTAATGGTACCCCACTGGGTTAGAGGCGGCAAAGAAGTTGCAAACTACAGTGTAAACGGACTACAGAAAAAAGTTCCTATTTGTGCGCTTGGATTTTCTGTAGCAACTCCAAAAAACGGAGTTACAGCAGAAGTTATTGAAGTAAAAAGCTTAGAGGAAGCAGAAGAATTAGGAACAAAAATGAAAGGTAAAATCGTTTTTTTTAACCGTCCTTTTGACAATACATTAATCAACACATTTAAAGCATATGGAGGCTGTGTAGATCAACGAGTACAAGGTGCCTCAGTATGTGGTAAATACGGAGCAAAAGCTGTGATTGTTAGATCTATGACCAATGGACTAGATGATTATCCGCATACCGGAACTATGTCTTATGGAAATTTACCAAAAGAAAAGTATATTCCAACTGCAGCAATCAGCTCTAGAGCTGCTAGTATTTTAAGTAGCGATTTAAAAAATAATCCAACACTGAAATTCTATTTCAAACAACAATGTGAAACCTTACCAGATGCTCCTTCTTTTAATGTGGTTGGTGAGATTAGAGGTTCTGAAACACCAAAAAACATCATGATTGTGGGTGGTCATTTAGATTCTTGGGATCTAGGAGATGGTGCTCATGATGATGGAACAGGTATCGTACAGTCATTGGAAGTTGCTTATCTATTTAAAAAAAATAATATCAAACTAAAAAACACCTTACGGGTAGTCTTTTTTATGAATGAAGAAAACGGAACTAGAGGTGCAAAAAAATATGCAGAAATATCAAAAATGAATAATGAAAATCATATTGGCGGAATAGAATCTGATGCTGGTGGTCATACTCCAAGAGGTTTTTCAATTGACGCAAACTCAACAAATACAGCCTTGGTACAAAGTTGGAAAAAACTTCTGGCTCCATATGGGTTACATGATCTTGACAAAGGTGGAAGCGGTGCTGATATTTCTCCTTTAAAAGGAGAAGCAGTAACCCTAGTTGGTTATAGACCCGATAGCCAACGTTACTTTGATTATCATCATACCAGTACAGATACCTTTGATAAAGTAAATAAACGTGAACTAGAATTAGGAAGTGCTTCTATGACAAGTCTACTATATCTAATGGATAAATATCTTTATGCCAATACACCTTTAAAACCTTAATTTTTTATCTTAAAATAAATGCCAATTCTGAAAATTATTTTTGCTATTTTTTTTATGTATGCAGGTATTATGCATTTCGTGAAACCTGCTTTTTTTAAACATTTTATTCCAAATAAGTTTCCAAAATTAACTGTCAATTATATTGTTGGTATTATTGAATTCTTACTGGGACTAGGCTTATTTCCTCAGAGTACAACCTCTTATGCTGCCATCGGTATATTTATCTTATTGGTTGCACTTCTTCCAATTCATATTTGGGATGCAACAAAAGAAAGACCTGCTATTGGTTTTAAAATTATTGCCTATATAAGAATACCATTGCAGTTTTTATTGATGTATGGTGCCTATTTAATTTACCAAGATTCATTATTAATCATCTTATAAATAACCGATGAAAAAAATTATTTATTCTCTTAGTCTTATTGTATTATTATCCGCTTGCAAACAACAACAAGTAGATTTAATTATAACCAATGCAACTGTTTATACTGTTGACCAAAAATTTAGCAAAGCAGAAGCTTTTGCAATTAAAGACGGAAAATTCATTGCAGTGGGTTCTACCTCTGAAATTACAAGTAAATACTCTTCCTTAGAAACTATAGATGTTCACGGAGAAGCAATTGTACCTGGCCTAATAGATGCGCACTGTCATTTTTACAGAATGGGATTACAACAACAAAAAGTATCTTTAGAAGGAACTAAAAGCTATGATGAGGTTTTGGAAAGGCTTGTTGCTTTTCAAAAGGAAAAAAATCTTACTTATATAACTGGTCGTGGATGGGATCAAAACGATTGGGAAGTAAAAGAATTTCCAACAAAAGAAAAATTGGATAAATTATTTCCTAATACTCCTGTTGCTATTCGAAGAATTGACGGTCATGCGCTTCTGGTAAATCAGGCAGCAATTGACATCACAAATGTTACAAAAAATACACCGGTTTCTGGCGGGGAAATTATCTTAAAGAATGGAAAAATGACCGGTGTTTTTGTAGATGCTGCGATGGATTTTATTCGGGTTCCAGCACCAGATAAACAAGCCTCAATTAAAGGTTTGATAGATGCGCAAGAAATTGCTTTTTCTTACGGCCTTACAACAGTTGATGATGCTGGACTAGGAAGGGAAACCATAGAACTTGTTGATAGTTTACAGCAAGTGAATGAATTAAAAATACGTATTTATGCGATGGTTTCGGTAACACAAGAAAATTTAGACTATTACATCAACAAAGGAATTATTAAAACAGGTCGTTTAAATGTTCGTTCTTTTAAAATTTATGGTGACGGAGCTCTCGGATCACGCGGAGCAGCAATGAGAAAGTCATATAGCGATCGTAACAATCATTTTGGAGCATTAATATACAGTCCAGAGCGTTATAGAGCAATGGCAAAGCAGATTGCAGCTTCAGAATATCAAATGAATACACACGCTATTGGAGATTCGGCCAATACTTGGATTCTAAAGACCTACAAAGAATTTTTAAAAGGTAAAGAAAATAAACGCTGGAGAATTGAACACGCTCAAATAATAGCTCCAGAAGACTTTACTATGTTTGAAAATGTCATTCCTTCTATTCAGCCAACACATGCAACTTCAGATATGTATTGGGCTGAAGACAGAATTGGTAAAGAGCGAATGAAAGGTGCCTATGCATACAAAGATTTACTAAACATCTATGGTAAAGTTGCCTTAGGAACTGACTTTCCCGTAGAAAAAGTAAATCCTTTTTTAACCTTTTATGCAGCTGCTATTCGAAAAGATACAGACGGGTATCCTGAAGGTGGTTTTCAAATAGAAAATGTATTGTCTAGAGAAGAAACTTTAAAAGGAATGACTATCTGGGCTGCTTATTCAAATTTTGAGGAAAATGAAAAAGGAAGTATTGAAGTTGGTAAATTAGCAGACTTCGCTATTTTAAGTCAAGATATCATGACCATTGACGGGGAAAATATTCCAACAACTAAAGCAACAGCAACCTATGTAAATGGAGAGAAGGTTTATTAAAATATTCAAAGTATATTCGCACACAATATTTAAAAACTTTATAATGAAAATATCAATATCTTTATTCATATCAATATTTATTTTTCTTTCTTGCTCTAACTCCAACTCTAATTTTGATCCGGAAACTGAAGCAGATATTTTACAATATATACAAGACAATAACTTAAATGCTACAAAAAGTGATTCTGGTTTATATTATGTAATTAATAATGAAGGAACAGGAGCTAGACCAACAAGTACTTCTAATGTTACTGTAGCTTACAAAGGGTATTTCTTAGATGGTGTTGTTTTTGATGAGAGCGATGATAATGGTATTTCTTTTGGATTGAATCAGGTAATACAGGGATGGACAGAAGGCATTACTTATTTTAAAGAAGGTGGAGACGGTATCTTATTAGTTCCTTATAATTTAGGATACGGAGAGTCAGGAAGAGGTTCTATTCCTGGTGGTTCTGTTCTAATTTTTGACATACGACTAAAGACTGTAAACTAATCTAATAAAAATTAAAAAAAAGTCTAAACTTAGTCTGCTCCAACCTCTTTATTTAGGGAATAATTGATTGTATAAAATCATCAATTTTCTCTAATCCATTCTTTTCTAAATTTTCTATAAATGCAGATCCAATAATAGCACCTTGTCCATATTCACAAGCTTTAGAAAATGTTTGATGATCAGAAATTCCAAAACCAACAATCAATTTACTTTTCAAATTCATAGATTTGATCCTTTTAAAATAAGCTATCTGTGCTTCAGAAATTTCTCCTTTTGCTCCAGTAATAGAACTTGAAGCAACCATATAAATAAAGCTTTTAGTATACGAATCTATTTTACGAATACGTTTATCTGTAGTTTGTGGTGTAATTAAAAATACATTATTAATTCCGTAAAAATCAAACAATGATTGGTAGTGATTTTCATATTCTACCATAGGTAAATCTGGGAAAATTAGCGTATCAATTCCACAATCAACTACTTTTTGACAAAATTTTTCTTCACCATATTTTAATAACTGATTCAAATACCCCATCAACACTAAAGGTGTCTTATTAGTCCCTTTAATTTGCAGTAATTGATCAAAAACAATATCTAAGTTAATTCCATTTTCCAGTGCTTTTTGACTACTTTTCTGAATAGTCGGACCATCTGCCAAAGGATCAGAATATGGCAAGCCTACTTCTATGAAATCAACATTAGCATTGCTTAGTTCTTGAATCACTTTTATTGTATCATTTAAGGCCGGAAAACCAGCTGTAAAGTAAATTGATAAAATATTCGATGATTTCTCTTCTAGTAAGTTGTAGATTAAATTCACTTCAGTATTTTTTCTAGTTTATGTTCAGAAATGTTATTTGCAATATAATCCCAAACTACAAAAATATAATCTTGTTTGAAAATCTTAATATCACCTACCAGCTTCAATTGTTGATGTAGCCTAAGTGATTTAAATTCTTGTCTTAGACTAATAATTTTACTTTGGATATAATCTATATTCATTATTCTAAATATTTAATAAACGTTTCTAAATCTTTGTCACCCCTACCAGATAAATTAATAACTACTACTTGATCTTTTTTTAATGTTAGTTTTGGCAATACTGCCAGAGCATGAGCGGTTTCTAGAGCAGGTATAATTCCTTCAATCTTTGTCAATTCATAGGCAGCTACTAAAGCCTCTTTATCTGTAGCATTCATGAATTTTGCTCTTTTACTTTCATATAAGAAAGCGTGTAAAGGGCCAACTCCAGGATAATCTAATCCAGCAGAAATAGAATATGGCTCCATAATTTGGCCATAATCGTCTTGCATTAAAATAGTTTTACTTCCATGAATAATTCCGACTTGGCCTAATTGAGAGGTAGCTGCACTTTCACCAGAGTCTACTCCTAAACCAGCTGCCTCAACGGCAATTAATTCTACATTTTCGTCATCCATAAAATGATAAAATGCTCCTGCAGCATTACTACCTCCACCAACACAGGCAATAATGGTATCTGGAGTAGTTTTTCCTGTTTTCTCTTTTAATTGCCACTGAATTTCTTCAGAAATAACAGCCTGTAAACGTGCTACCATATCTGGATGAGGATGCGGCCCAACTACAGAACCAATCATATAAAATGTTTCAGGATGCTGAATCCAATACCTTATAGCTTCATTGGTGGCATCTTTTAATGTTTTACTTCCACTTGTTGCAGGCACAACTGTTGCTCCTAACATCTTCATACGAGCCACGTTGGGCGCTTGCCTAATAATATCTTTTTCTCCCATAAAAACAGTACAATCTAAGCCCATTAACGCACAAACTGTAGCTGTAGCTACACCATGCTGTCCGGCACCAGTTTCTGCTATTATTTTAGTCTTCCCTAATTTTTGAGCTATGAGAATCTGACCAATGGTATTGTTAATTTTATGGGCTCCTGTGTGATTTAAATCTTCTCGCTTTAAGTAAATATGAGCTCCATATTTCTCTGAAAGACGTTTTGCTAAATACAAAGGACTAGGGCGTCCAACATAATCTTTTAGCAAACTCTTATACTCTTGTTGAAATTCTTCGGACTCGATAATTTGAATGTAATTATCTTCTAGTTCTTTTATATTAGGATACAATAATTCAGGAACAAAAGCTCCTCCAAATTGCCCAAAGTACCCATTCTTGTCTGGATGAAATTTTGATTTCATATTATAAATAATTCTTGAAATTTATGACTTCTTTTATATTCTTTAATCCTGGTTTATCCTCAAAATTACTATTAATGTCAACAGCATAAATTGGCAAACCAGATTTTTTTATTTCTTTAATTAATTGTGTATCATTGGGTCCAATTCCACCACTTAAAAAGAAAGGTTTGGAATAAGGGTATTCTTTTAAAAGTGACCAATCAAATTTAACACCATTACCTCCTCTGTATTTGCCTTTAGTATCAAAGAGAAAATAATCAACTTCTTTTTCATAGGGTTTTAACTGTTTAAAATGAAAATCATCTTTGAGTCCAAATACTTTAATAATATCAATTTTATCTGATAAGTGACTCTTTAATTCTTTAACATAGGCTACAGATTCATCTCCGTGTAGCTGTATAGCCTGAAGCTTATACTTTTGTAATAATAAGACTACAACTTCAATCTGTTCATTAACAAATACCCCAGTTTTTTTTATATTTTTTGAAATCTCAGGAATGACTCCCTCAAAGTTTCTTTTAGATTCATTATAGAAAATAAATCCCATATAATCAGGATTCAAACCCGCAATAGATTTGATGTTCTCTATATATTTCATTCCACAAACTTTTAGTTTCATTATTATCGTATTTGACTAATAAATGCCTCACATGCCTCACCTGGATTGTCTGTTTTCATGAAACTTTCTCCTATCAAAAAACCATTGAATCCATATTCCTTAAGACCAGTTATAATTCTTGGATCATTCAAGCCGCTTTCGGAAATCTTGATACAATCATCCGGAATTTGATTTGCTAGACGTATAGAGTTTTCTAAATCTACTTGAAATGTGTTTAAATTTCTATTATTGATTCCAATAATTTTATTACTTAAATCTATCTTATCTAAATCTTCCTGGGTATGTACTTCATACAATACTTCCATCCCTAAATCTTCTGCCAATTTTCCGTAATTTTTAAGTTCTAACTTTGTTAAATAGGCAGCAATCAATAAAATAACGTCTGCCCCAATAGCTTTGGACTCAACTATCTGAAATCCATCTACAATAAAGTCTTTGCGTAAAATTGGTGTAGCGGTATTAATAGTTCTTGCTTTCATTAAATCTACCATGGTTCCTCCAAAAAACGAGGTATCCGTTAGGATAGATTGTGCAGCAATATTTGCATCTAAGTATCCGTTTGTGACTTCTTCTATAGTAGCTTTATCATTGATGACTCCTTTAGACGGAGACTGTCTTTTGAACTCTGCTATAATTCCTGTTGAATTTACATCCAATAAAGATTTTTTTAACGATAAGGGAGTTCTTTTAAATAAAGGACTTTCTACTAATTTTTTTAGAGTTACATCTGCCTTTATTTTGGTGATTTCCTTCTTTTTAAAAGCAATTATTTTATCTAGTATAGTCATTTTTAACAATTGGTAATTAGTTTATGTAAACATTGCGATGCTTTTCCTCCAAATAATGAATCTTTTGCAATATCAAAAGCTTCCTCGAATGAAGAATTAGAATCTATAATTTTTAAGGCATAAGCAGCATTGGTTAGAACCACATTATTCTGCGATTTTGTTCCTTTTCCTTCAAGAATATTTTTAAATATTTTTGCAGCATCTTCTATTGAGTCTCCACCATAAATATCAGATTGTAAAATTCTTTTTTGTCCTATATCTTCAGGATTGATGAGCTGTTCTCCGGACTTAGTGAATAATTTAAATCCACCCGTTAGAGAGATTTCATCATAACCGTCTAACCCATGAATAATTCCGTAATTACTCTTTTCTTCTTGTAAAATATAGTTGTACAATCTGGCAATTTCAAGATTGAAGGTTCCTAACATTAAGTTTTGAGGCAAACTTGGATTTACAAGAGGTCCTAATATATTAAAAAATGTTTTCAATGCCAATGCTTTTCTAGCAGGACCAACAGCTTTCATAGCTGGATGAAATTTTGGTGCATGCAAAAAGCAAATATTTGCTTTCTCTAAATGACTCTTTAAAATAGCTTCATCATTTGTGAATTTATACCCAAAACTCTGTAACATATCAGATGAACCCGATTTTGAAGAAACACTATAATTTCCGTGTTTTGCAACTTTCTGACCTGTTCCTGCTACAATAAAAGATGTCAATGTTGAAATATTAAAAGTATCTTTTCCGTCACCTCCAGTTCCTACAATATCAATAGTATTATACTCAGATAAATCGACTTTAATTGATAGTTCTATTAAAGCATCTCTAAATCCAGATAACTCATCAACCGTAATTGGACGCATCATAAAAACCGTCATAAAGGAAGCCAAATGTGCGTCGTTATATTTAGAGGCAGCAATATTAATCAAGATCTGTTTTGCTTCAAATTTCGATAATCTTTTATGTTGATATAAGTCGTTTAGTATTGCTTTCATTCTTAATGTGCTTCAATAAAATTTCTAACAATTTGTTCTCCAACATCCGTTAAAATTGATTCTGGATGAAACTGAACGGCACTAATAGGGAAATTTCTATGTCGGATTGCCATAATCCCACCATCTTCATCTTCAGCAGTAACTTCTAAAACAGCAGGGAAATCTTCTTTGGATGCTATCCAAGAATGGTAACGAGCTGCTGGAAATTGATTTGGAACATCTTTAAAAATAATAGCATTAGGTTGTGTTACTTTCATTTCTGTCGCAACACCATGAAAAACTTCATCCATATTAATGATAGACCCACCAAAAACTTCGGTAATGGCTTGTAATCCCAAACAGACTCCAAAGATTGGTTTCTTACCAGCATACATTCTAATCGTATCTTTTAAAATCCCTGCTTCCTCTGGAATTCCTGGGCCTGGAGACAACATGATGATGTCGTAATGATTGATATCTTCTAATGCAATTTCATCGTTTCTGAAAACCGTTGGAAATACTCCTGTGATTTTTTCAACCATATGAACTAGGTTGTAAGTAAACGAATCGTAATTATCTATGATTAATATTTTCATTTTAAATATTTTCAGCTAAAATCAACGCTTTTTTCAAGGCTGCTAATTTATTATTGACTTCCTGTAATTCCTTTTCTTCATCGGAATGAATAACGATTCCTGCTCCGGCTTGATAATACAATTTATTTTGCTTGCTCACAAACGAACGAATGGCAATGGCTAAATTCACAGAACCATCTAATCCGATAATCCCAACGGCTCCACCATAAAATCCACGCGATTGATTTTCATATGCATCAATTAACTCCATTGCTTTGTATTTTGGCGCTCCACTTAAAGTTCCGGCAGGAAAAGTATCTCCAACAATCGTCATTGGATCTCCTTTAATTTGTCCTTTTACTGTAGAAACCAAATGAATTACATGGCTAAAAAACTGCACTTCTTTAAACACCTCAACAGTTACTTGATCTGCATGTTTGCTTAAGTCGTTTCTAGCTAAATCTACCAACATTACATGTTCTGCAGTTTCTTTTTTATCTTCTGACAAGATCTTTCCAAGCTTAATATCTTCGGCCATATCACCAGTTCTTCTAAACGTTCCAGCAATTGGATTGATGGTTGCTTTACCAGCTTCGATTTTAATTTGTGCTTCAGGTGATGATCCCATCAATTTAAAACTTCCATAATCAAAATAGAATAAATACGGAGATGGATTGATAGAACGTAATGCTCTATATACATTGAATTCGTCTCCTTTAAATTCTTGTTGGAATTGGCGAGATAATACCAACTGAAAAACATCGCCTCTTTTACAATGAGATTTCGCTTTGGTTACATATTCTCTAAAATCATCATCTGTACAGTTAGAAGATTCATCTCCAATAATTTCAAATTTTTGAGTATTAAATCCCTGAGCATCAATAATTGTTTTTATTTCAGAAATTCTTGGCTCAGTTCCTTCTTCAATATTTTCAATCAAGGTCATTTCATCATTAAAATGATTGATCGCAATAATGAAACGATAAAAACCGTATTGCATAAACGGAATTGCAGAGTCCGCTTGTTTTGTTTTGAATTTAATCTTCTCGAAATATTGCACACAATCAAATGTTGTATACCCGTATAATCCGTTAAATGACTTTAAAGAATCATCACAATTTAAATCGATACTTTCACTAAACTCAGAAAACAACTCATAAAAATTTCCGTCGACTTCTTCTTTAAAAACTGTTTTCCCTTTTTGCTCAGCAGAAAATTGATTGTTTTCTACTTTCATAGAAACAACAGGCTCAATACAGATAAAGGAATAACTTTCTTCCTTACTATGATAATCGGAACTCTCCAGTAGCAATGTATTTGCGTAACGATCTCTAAATCGCAAATACAAACCAACAGGAGTCACCGTGTCTGAAAGACTCGTTGAACTATGTGTATTGAATTTTATTTTTTTCATTTATGCTGAATTTATTTTCAGTATTCTTTATTTCTATGAAATGCTGAAATAAATTCAGCATAAAAAAAAGGCTTATCGTGAGATAAGCCTTTTATATATATTGTATACAAGAATAGGTTCCCACTTATTTAATTAAGAGAGTTCCACCACCAAGTATTTTGTTGTCTATTCATTGAGGTACAAATTTAAATACTCATTTTAAATAAGACAAGTTTTCAAGCTGTTTTTTTTAAGACTATTTACAATCTGTAAGGCAATAAGAATAATCTCATTTTAATAAACTACACTTTACTTCTTTTTTAATTCAAAAAGTATCATTTGATAACTAAATTAATGTTTTTAGTTATTTTTTTAAACTTTAATACCCTTCTTTGTATTTAAATTAAAACAAACTATCGAGTAAGATCGAAATAAAAAGAAAAAGATTATGTGTGGAATTGTATGTGCATTCGATTTAAAAGAAAGTTCAGAGAAATTAAGACCTCAAGTTTTAGAAATGTCTAAAACTATTAGACACCGTGGACCAGATTGGAGTGGGATTTATAGTGATGAAAAAGCGATCTTATCACATGAAAGACTTGCCATTGTGGATCCTGCTTCAGGAAAACAACCTTTGTTAAGCAAAGATAAAAGCCTTGTATTGGCTGCCAATGGTGAGATTTACAACCATCAAGAACTTAGAAAAAAATTTGAAGGCGATGGGTTGAGCGGGTCGAAACCGAAGTATGAATTTCAAACAGAATCAGATTGTGAAGTGATTTTAGCTTTGTATCAAGAAAAAGGTGTCGATTTTATTGATGAAATGAATGGAATCTTTGGCTTTGCTATTTACGATGTTGAAAAAGATGAATATTTCATAGCAAGAGATCATGCAGGAATTATTCCTTTATATATAGGTTGGGATCAAAACGGAACATTTTACGTAGCATCAGAATTAAAAGCCTTAGAAGGTGTTTGTGCTAAAATCGAATTATTTCCTCCCGGACATTATATGTCGAGTAAGAATGGAGAATATGTGAAATGGTACAAAAGAGAATGGACAGATTATGAAGCTGTGAAAGAAAACGAAACAAGTATTGCTGAAGTAAAAAAAGGGTTAGAAGATGCAGTTCACAGACAATTAATGTCTGATGTACCTTACGGTGTATTACTTTCTGGTGGGCTAGATTCTTCTGTGATATCTGCAATTGCAAAAAAATATTCACAAAAGAGAATAGAATCTGACGATAAGTCTGAAGCTTGGTATCCACAATTACATTCTTTTTCAGTTGGTTTAGATGGATCTCCAGATTTAGCCGCTGCTCAAAAAGTAGCAGATCATATTGGTACGATTCATCATGAAATAAAATTCACAATTCAAGAAGGTTTAGATGCTATTAAAGATGTCATTTATAATATAGAAACCTATGATATTACTACCATTCGTTCTTCTACTCCAATGTATTTAATGGCGAGAGTGATTAAATCAATGGGAGTAAAAATGGTTCTTTCTGGTGAAGGTGCAGATGAAATTTTTGGAGGATATTTATATTTTCATAAAGCACCAAATGCGGAGGAATTCCATGAAGAAACGGTACGGAAATTAGACAAATTACACATGTATGATTGTTTAAGAGCTAATAAAAGTTTAATGGCATGGGGTATTGAAGGTCGTGTTCCGTTTTTAGACAAAGAGTTTATAGATGTTGCCATGCGTTTAAATCCGAAAGATAAAATGATTAACGGCGAACGTATGGAGAAATGGATTATTAGAAAAGCTTTTGAAGATATGTTGCCAGAAAGTGTTGTTTGGAGACAAAAAGAGCAATTTTCTGACGGAGTTGGATATAATTGGATTGACACTTTAAAAGAACTAGTAGAAAAAGAAGTTTCTGATGAACAGTTGGCAAACGCGAAATTTAGATTTCCTATTCAGACACCTCAAAACAAAGAAGAATTTTATTATCGTTCAATTTTTGAAGAACACTTTCCAAGTGATGCAGCTGCATTAAGCGTACCTCAAGAAGCAAGTGTTGCTTGTAGTACTCAAATTGCCTTAGATTGGGATGAAGCCTTTAAAAACATGAATGAGCCTTCTGGTAGAGCAATCATGAGCGTTCATGATGACGCGTATTAATTTAGATGCTACATCGCTTCGATGTTATAACTAATTATTAAATTTCATTATGTATAAACAAGTAGAATAATCTCAAACCCTATTAATAAATACCCAATCTAAAAACCTAGCGTTACAAAATCATAAAATCATTAAATTTAGATTTGGACAATCGCCTTTTATGCCTCCAACTCCTGTTTTAGAGGCTTTAAGAAATGCTGTGAATCATAAAGAATATACTTCAGTGCAAGGAGATTTAGACCTTCGAAGAAATATTTCAAAATTTCACAAAGACCATAACGGCCTAGAAGTCTCACCTGATAATATTCTAATAGCTCCTGGCTCAAAAATATTAATTTTCAGTATTCTCATGTCATTTAAGGAGGCAGATGTTTTTATCGCCACACCTTCATGGGTTTCTTATGCACCTTAAGCAAAATTAGCTGGACATAACATTATTAAACTAAACACCTCTTTTGAAGAAAAATGGAGAGTATCTCCAAAAACGATTAGAGAAGCGGCTAAAAACAAAAAAACAAGGTGTCTATTATGATCATGAACTATCCAGGGAATCCTGATGATTTAACTTATACTGAACACGAACTGAAGGAACTTGCGAAGATTGCAAAGGAATTAAATATTTTAGTCATTTCAGATGAAATTTATGGCTTACTCGATCATAATCATGAGCACAAATCTTTTGTAAATTACTATCCAGAAAGAACAATAAAGACTAGCGGACTATCCAAATGGTTTGGAGCTGGTGGTTGGCGCTTTGGAGCCGCTTTTCTGTATGAGAATATCGAACCTGAATTTAAACAAGCACTCATAGGAATTGGATCTGAAACATATTCTTGCGCCCCATCACCTGTTCAAATAGCGGCTAAAGTAGCTTACCAAAACTATAATGCGACAGTCCCTTATTTAAGAAAGCAAACGAATATATTAAAGCAAATTGGGAATTATTGTGCAGAACAGTTGAACGCATCCGAAATACTCGTACATGCGCCTAATGGAGGCTTTTATCTTTTTCCTGATTTTTCTGCTCATAAAAAAAATTACAGACTAAGGGATTACTACATCAAATGAATTATGCTTGCAGTTATTGAAAGATACTGGTATTGCTCTTTTACCTGCCTCAGTATTCGGGTTTGATCAGAATTATTTAGCCGCAAGATTAGCTTATGTTGATTTTCAGAACTCTAAGAACGACAGTTCCTTTGATATAAAAGTCAATTGTCCTAAGGTAATCGTAGGAATTGATAAATTATGTGAATGGATTTCAAATCTTTAAAACACACGATAAAGGCATCTAGAAATAGCAACCAATTTTTAGAAGAAATCAATCAAAAATCAATTCTAAAACAACTAATAGCAAAGCTTAAATCTCACTTTTAAAGAACTTTTACTCTTTTTGACTTCTAAAGCTATAATCAACTTATGAATAGCTCTATTTAAATGCTTTTTAAGCGATTTAAGACACTTTCTCGTAATTAACAAATGTTGATAAAAGCAATATTTTGAAGCTGAAACACTTCCTGTAAGCATCGTTTTTTCGTAAATTTGTAAAGAAGGATTTTGTCCTTTTTTAAACATAAAACTTAATCAATTCACTTATCATGAGCGAAGACAAAAAAAATAATTATGATGCTTCCAGTATTCAGGCATTAGAAGGAATGGAGCATGTAAGAATGCGTCCATCCATGTATATTGGAGATGTTGGAATTAGAGGACTACACCATTTAGTATATGAAGTTGTAGATAACTCTATAGATGAAGCAATGGGTGGTTTTTGTGACACCATCAATGTTACCATTAATGAAGACAATTCAGTTACAACAAGAGATAATGGTCGTGGTATTCCTGTTGGAATTCACGAAAAAGAAGGTGTTTCTGCATTACAAGTAGTAATGACGAAGATTGGTGCCGGGGGTAAATTCGATAAAGATTCTTACAAGGTTTCTGGAGGGTTACACGGAGTTGGTGTAAGTTGTGTGAATGCATTATCAGAACACTTAACAGCTACTGTTCATAAAGAAGGGAAAGTTTGGCAACAAGAGTATTCTAAAGGAAAAAGTTTATATCCTGTCAAAACAATTGGAGAAACTGATTTCACCGGAACTGTTGTTACTTTTTCACCGGACAAATCTATATTCGTACAAACTACTGAATATAATTACGATACACTAGCAACTCGTTTGCGTGAGTTATCTTATTTAAATAAAGGAATTACTATTACTTTAACTGATAAACGTACCACTGATGATGAAGGTGGTTTTCCTACAGAAACTTTTTATAGTGATGAAGGGTTACCTGAATTTATTCGTTATTTAGACAGCACTCGTGAGCAATTAACATCTGGTGTGATCTCTATGGAAGGTGAGAAAAACGGAATTCCAGTAGAAGTTGCTATGGTATATAATACATCGTATGCTGAAAATTTACATTCTTATGTAAATAACATCAACACACATGAAGGTGGAACTCACTTATCTGGCTTTAGACGTGGATTAACAGGTACATTAAAAAAGTATGCAGATAATTCTGGATTACTAAAGAATGTGAAATTTGAAATTGCTGGTGATGATTTCCGTGAAGGATTAACAGCGATTATTTCTGTAAAAGTTCAAGAGCCACAGTTTGAAGGTCAAACAAAAACTAAATTAGGAAACAGAGATGTAACTTCTGCGGTATCGCAAGCAGTTTCTGAAATGTTAACTGACTATTTAGAAGAGAATCCTAACGATGCTAAAATAATTGTTCAAAAGGTAATCTTAGCAGCTACTGCTCGTCATGCAGCACGTAAAGCACGTGAAATGGTGCAACGTAAAACTGTGATGAGTATTGGTGGTTTACCTGGTAAATTATCAGATTGTTCTGAAACAGATCCTTCTATTTGTGAAATTTTCTTAGTTGAAGGAGATTCTGCAGGTGGAACAGCAAAACAAGGTAGAGATCGTAATTTTCAAGCAATTTTACCTTTAAGAGGGAAAATCTTAAATGTAGAAAAAGCAATGCAACACAAAGTTTTTGAGAATGAAGAAATCAAAAACATGTTTACTGCATTAGGAGTTTCCATCGGAACAGAAGAAGACCCAAGAGCTTTAAACTTATCAAAATTACGTTATCATAAAGTAGTGATTATGTGTGATGCCGATGTAGATGGATCACATATTGCAACGTTAATCTTAACTTTTTTCTTCAGATATATGAAAGAAATGGTAGAGCAAGGATATATTTATATTGCAACGCCACCTCTCTATTTAGTAAAGAAAGGACAAAAAAGAGAATATGCTTGGGACGACAATCAACGTGATTTAATTGCTCAAAAATTAGGCGGTAGTGTAAACATCCAACGTTACAAAGGTCTTGGAGAGATGAATGCAGATCAATTATGGGACACAACAATGAATCCTGAATTCAGAACATTACGTCAAATTACCATTGACAGCATGACGGAAGCTGACAGAGTTTTCTCTATGCTGATGGGAGATGAAGTACCACCAAGAAGAGAATTTATAGAGAAAAATGCAAAGTATGCAAATATAGATGCATAAACACCTATATGTTTGATATATAGAGGTCGCTTAAAAAAAAATAAACGACCTCTATCAATTTAATAATATCTTTTAGTATCATTATTTTGTGCTATTTTTGCACAAAATATTTTTTTTTAAAAAACAATTAAAAACAAAAACATGAAAATTACAGTTGTAGGAGCAGGTGCAGTAGGTGCTAGTTGCGCAGAGTATATTGCTATAAAAAACTTTGCTTCTGAGGTTGTATTATTAGACATTAAAGAAGGATATGCTGAAGGAAAAGCAATGGACTTAATGCAAACAGCTTCTTTAAATGGTTTTGATACAAAAATCACAGGAACCACAAATGATTATTCAAAGACTGCTGATTCAGACATCTGTGTAATTACCTCCGGAATTCCAAGAAAACCAGGAATGACAAGAGAGGAATTAATTGGCATTAATGCTGGAATCGTAAAAACAGTTTCTTCTAATTTAATTAAGCATTCAGGAAATACAATTATCATAGTGGTATCTAACCCAATGGACACTATGACATATTTAGTTCATAAAACTACTGGAATTTCAAGAAATAGAATTATTGGAATGGGTGGAGCATTAGATTCAGCTCGCTTTAAATACAGATTAGCAGAAGCTTTAGGTGCCCCTATTTCAGATGTTGACGGAATGGTAATTGGAGGTCACTCTGATAAAGGTATGGTACCTTTAACTAGACTTGCAACCCGTAACTCTGTTCCCGTTTCAGAATTTATTTCTGAAGAAAGGTTAGCTCAAGTATTACAAGATACTAAAGTTGGTGGTGCTACATTAACTGGCTTACTTGGAACCTCTGCTTGGTATGCGCCTGGTGCAGCAGTAAGCGGATTAGTGCAAGCAATTGCATGTAATCAACAAAAAATATATCCTTGTTCTACTTTATTAGAAGGTGAATATGGGTTAAACGATTTATGTATTGGAGTTCCTGTAGTATTAGGAAAAAATGGAATTGAAAAAATTGTAGAAATTCAACTAAGTGATGCTGAAAAAGCTCATATGCAAGCATCTGCTGAAGGTGTTTCTAAAACAAATGGATTGTTAGAATTGTAATTTGTATTTCAATTGAATAACATAAAAACCAGCCTATTGGCTGGTTTTTATGTTATTCAATTGATCAAGAATTAAGACAATCCCGAGATAACACCGTTTTTATCAATAGTCATTCCTTCAGAGGCAGGTGTTGCCGGTAATCCAGGCATTCGCATCATTTTGCCCAAAATTGGAATAATAAATTGTGCTCCAGCAGCTATTTCAATCTCTCTTACTGTAACGGTAAAACCTTCTGGCCTTCCAATTAATTGCTCATTATCAGAAAATGATTTTTGAGTTTTTGCCATACAAATAGCAAAGTCATTAAATCCAAGTCGATTTATTCTCCGCAAGTTTAATTGAGCCTTTTTACTATACTCAACATTTGTAGCTCCATAAATTTCTTTTGCTATTATTTCAATTTTTTCAGTAACTGGACTTTTCCAATCATACAAGGGCTTGTATTGGGTTGCTTTGTTTTCAACAACATCAACTACTGCTTTTGCTAATTCTTTGGTACCCTCACCTCCTTTTGCCCATCCTTCAGACAATACTGCGTGAACCCCTAAACTTTGACATTTTTCAATTACAAAATTTACTTCCTCTATCGTATCTGAAATAAAAGAATTAATCGCCACAACTGGTTCAATATTAAACTTTCTAATATTCTCTATATGTTTCTCTAAATTTTTAAAACCTTCTGTTACTGCTTCTAAATTTTCAATATTATAGCCTTCTTTTTTAACACCACCATGATGACGTAATGCTCTTATAGTAGCCACCAAAACAACACATTTTGGGTTTAAGTTTGCAAATGCAGATTTGATGTTTAAAAACTTTTCAGCTCCTAAATCAGCTCCAAAACCAGCCTCTGTTACTACATAGTCAGATAGAGATAAACCCATCTTAGTAGCAATAATTGTATTCGTTCCTTGAGCTATGTTAGCAAAAGGACCTCCATGAATAATTGCTGGATTTTCTTCTAATGTCTGAACTAAATTTGGTTTAATAGCATCTTTTAATAAAATAGCCATCGCATTTTCTGCTTTTAAATTACGGGCAAAAATAGGCTCGTTCTCATAAGTGAATCCTATAAATATATCACCTAGCCGTTGCTTTAAATTATCAAAATCAGTAGCCATACAAAGAATAGCCATCACTTCTGAAGCCGGAGTAATATTAAATCCGTCCTGTCTGGGAACTCCATTAGCAGTTCCACCTAAGCCAATTGTAATATCTCTAAGAGCCCTATCATTCATATCTATCACACGTTTCCAAAGAATGGTTCGAGGATCAATATTTAAATTGGCTACCTTGTTTTGAATATTATTATCAATTAAAGCAGCTAACAAATTATTAGCCTTTTCAACAGCATTAAAATCTCCTGTAAAATGTAAATTTATATCCTCCATTGGAACCACTTGAGAATACCCTCCTCCTGCAGCACCTCCTTTAATTCCAAAAACAGGACCCAATGAGGGTTCTCTTAAAACTACTGTAGCTTGTTTTCCAATTTTATTCAATCCTTCTGTAAGACCAATAGATATTGTTGTTTTACCCTCACCAGCCGGAGTTGGTGTTAAGGCTGTTACTAAAATCAAATTACTGTTTGAAACCTTAACGTCATCAATAAGATGCAATGGGAGTTTTGCTTTGTACTTTCCATACATTTCAATGTCGTCTTCCTTAACCCCTAATTTTTTAGCAATATTAATTATATGCTCCAGCTTCTTAGCTTGTGCAATTTCTATGTCAGATAAATGAGTCATAGTTTATGATTTTTTTTTTATTGTTTGTTAATTATCTCTCTCTAAAAGCGAGTAAATATACATAATATCATTAGGCTAATCTTATTGTAAATAGTATATTTGCACGTTTTAAAAAGAAGAATAATAAAATTAAACGAAGATGCAAAACAAAGGACTCATAAAATTATTTGCAATCCTTTTCGGATTGGTAAGTCTATACCAATTGTCATTTTCATTCTTTACCACTAAGGTAGAAAATGAAGCCAAAGAATACGCAAAATCTAAGGGTGATAAAAACAACGGAAGAGAATTAGCTAATTTAGAAAAAAAATACCTCGATAGTGTAAACAACCTTGAGGTAATAAATCTAGGGGTTTCTCAATTTACCTACAATGATATCAAAGACAAAGAAATGAATCTTGGTCTTGATTTAAAAGGAGGTATCAATGCTATCCTGCAGGTTTCAGTGAAGGAAGTGTTAATCTCGTTATCAAATGATTCTAAAAGTTTGGTCTTTAGACAAGCATTAAAAGCTGCAGATCAAGCTCAGAAAAACAATAATGATAATTATTTAGATTTATTTTTTACAGAATTTGAGTCTATCGCAGGAAGTAGCGGAATTAAACTAAGTGATCCTGAAATTTTTGGAACAAAAGCTCTTCGTGAAAAAATAAACTTCAACAAGACTAATGATGAAGTTAAGGAAGAATTACAGTTAGAAATTAATAGTTCTATAAATACCGCTTTTGAAGTATTGAGAAGTAGAATTGATAAATTTGGTGTAACACAGCCTAATATTCAACGAATTGGAAACTCTGGAAGAATTCAAATTGAATTGCCTGGAGCCAAAGATATTGAAAGAGTAACTAAATTAGTAACAAGTAAAGCTGAACTACAGTTTTGGGAAGTATTTTCTAATGCTGAGGTTCAAAACTACTTCTTTTCAGCCAATGCTGTCGTTGCAGAAATGCTGAAAGACGACTCTCTTGAAAAAAAGCAAGATTCTACAAATACCAATGATATTCAAAGTATTTTAAATGAAGTTTCGGATTCTACACAAGTTCAACAGAAAACATTATTTAGTTATTTGACTGTTAATGTTGCTCAATCAGAACAACAACTAAGTTCTCTTGTTGCTCAAGCTAAAGTTAGTGACACCGCAATGGTAAACAAGCTATTGTTAGACAGAAAAATATTGAATTTACGTACTAATGAAATAAAGAATGTAAAGTTCTTGTGGGATTACAAATCTAATCCAGGCACTGATGGCTCTGATATTATTGGTTTGTATGCTATTAAATCAAACAGAAATGATGTTGCTCCAATACAAGGAGATGTGATTACAGATGCTTCGCAAGTTTTTGATCAGTTAAATAATCCTGAAGTTAGTATGGCAATGAACGGAAGAGGTTCTAAACTATGGGAAAAATTGACTGGTGATAATGTTGGTGGTTTTGTAGCTGTTGTTTTAGATGATTACGTATATACTGCTCCTTCTGTTAATCAAGCTATTGTAGGAGGAAGAACTTCTATCTCTGGTGGAAGCATGACCGTTGAAGAAGCACAAGATATTTCTACTGTTTTAAAAGCTGGTAAATTACCTGCTGCCGCTCGAATAATTCAAGCAGAAGTTGTAGGGCCTTCTTTGGGTCAAGAATCTATTGATCAATCTACTCAATCTTTCATTTTAGCTATCTTTCTAGTATTAGCTTGGATGATTGTATATTATGGTAGAGCTGGTATATATGCAAATATTGCTCTGCTAGTAAATATCTTATTCATTTTTGGAATTTTAGCATCATTTAATGCTGTATTAACTTTGCCCGGTATCGCTGGTATTATCTTAACTATCGGTATGTCTGTTGATGCGAACGTAATTATATTTGAAAGAATTAAAGAAGGAATATTTAAAAAGAAAGGCTTAAAACAATCTGTTCAAGAAGGGTTCAGTATAAAAGGGGCTTTATCTGCAATTATAGATGCTAATATTACCAGTTTATTAACTGGTATTATATTATATGTTTTTGGGACTGGTCCTATCAAAGGATTTGCCTTAACATTAATCATCGGTATTCTTACCTCATTATTTACAGCAGTTTTCATTACTCGCTTATTAATTGATGGAGCAACAGAAAAGGGTAAAAGCTTGACCTTTAATACTTCTTTATCTAAAGGATGGTTTCAAAATATTAATATTGAATTTTTACGCAAACGTAAAATTGCGTATATCATTTCAGGTGCCATTATTGTTGGAGGGATTCTATCTATCGCAACTATTGGACTCAAACAAGGGGTAGATTTTAAAGGAGGACGTTCTTACGTTGTTCGTTTTGATCAAACAGTGAATGCTACCGATGTAGCAGGATCTTTAAAAGAAGTTTTTGGAAGTGCTCCTGAAGTAAAAACATATGGATCTGATTCTCAATTAAAGATAACAACAGTCTATAAAATTGAAGAAGAAGGAAATGATGTTGATGAGGAAGTTCAAAGCACATTATTTACTGGATTAAAAAGTTATCTTACTGAAGGATCAACCTATCAGAGCTTTAAACCTGGTTTTCAAAAAGAAGGAAATACCACCAATGCTATTATGAGTTATATAAAAGTAGAGCCTACCATTGCAGATGACATCAAGACATCAGCAGTGTATGCGGTATTTGGTTCTTTACTAATTGTATTCTTATACATCTTATTACGATTTAGAAAAATATCTTTTAGTTTAGGTGCTGTAATTGCAGTATTTCATGATGTACTAATTGTACTAGGGATCTTCTCAATTCTATATAAATTTATGCCTTTTGATATGGAGATAGGACAATCGTTTATAGCAGCTATCTTAACAGTAGTTGGATACTCTCTAAACGATACAGTGGTTATTTTTGATAGAATTAGGGAGTTTGCTGGAATTCACACAAAATGGGCTTACAGCGAAGTTGTAGACAAAGCATTAAGCAGTACTTTAGGAAGAACAATTAATACATCATTAACGACATTATTGGTAATGTTAGCCATCTTTACATTTGGTGGAGACTCTATTAGAGGGTTTATGTTTGCCTTAATTATTGGTGTTGTTGTAGGAACGTATTCATCACTATTTGTGGCTACTCCTATAATGTATGATACTTCTAAAAAACAAGAAGCTAATAAAAAATAATTTTAAAAAATATATGACGAAACCGTTTTGTAAACACTGAATTTATTTCAGTAACTCAAAACGGTTTTTTCTTTTTAAAAACGAGCATAGTATCTTTATAAAATGGCTAACATAAAATTACACGATCTAAACTTTACACCTTTTATTTCAGAAAAAGAACTTTCTGAAATAGTAACTTCTTTGGTGGATAAAGTTAGTCTTGACTTGAGCCCTAGAGAGGTTCCTATATTTATTGGTGTTTTAAATGGATCCTTTCTATTTGCTGCAGATTTCATTAGAAAATACAAACATAATTGTGAAGTCTCTTTTGTAAAACTAAGCTCATACAAAGGAATATCATCATCTGAAGTAGTAAATGAATTAATAGGCATCAACGAAGATTTAACAGATAGAACGATCGTAATTTTAGAAGATATCATAGATACCGGTTCTACCTTACACAAAATCTATGACAGCTTTAAAAATAAAAATATTAAGCAATTAAAAATAGCTACCTTATTTTTTAAACCAGATGTGTATAGAAAGGAATTACCAATAGATTATATCGGAAAAAGTATTGAAGATAAATTTATAGTAGGCTATGGATTAGATTATGACGGTTTAGGGAGAAATTTACCAGCAGTTTACCAATTAACAACAGAAGTTACATAAATGAAAAATATCGTATTATTTGGACCTCCAGGTGCAGGAAAAGGTACACAAGCAGATCTCTTAAAAGGACAATATAATCTAGTACATATTTCTACTGGAGATGTTTTTAGATTCAATATTAAAAATAAAACAGAATTGGGAATACTTGCTAAATCATATATGGATAATGGTGATTTAGTACCCGATGAAGTTACAATTCATATGTTAGAAGCAGAAGTTGATAAAAATACTGGTGCCAACGGGTTTATTTTTGATGGATTTCCAAGAACTCAATCTCAAGCTGAAGCTTTAGATGGCTTTCTAAATACCAAAGGAGAAAAAATTAATGGAATGGTTGCTCTGGAAGTACCTGAAGATTTATTAGTTGAAAGATTATTGGAAAGAGGGAAAACTAGCGGAAGAGCAGACGATACTGATGAGAATAAAATTAGAAATCGGTTCAACGAATACAACACAAAAACAGCTGTTTTAAAAGATTATTACGCAACAAAAGGCAACTACTTTGGTGTAAACGGGGTAGGTTCTATTAAAGAAATTACAGAACGTTTAGCTGCTGTTTTTGACACACTATAAATTAAAATGAGGCTCAAAACACCAGGAGATCAGCTAGTAGCTGTTGGATGTTTTAAATCTAATTCTTTAAATAAAAAAAATGACAGAAGGTAACTTCGTTGATTACATAAAGGTATATGCTTCCTCAGGAAAAGGCGGTAGAGGTTCTGCGCACCTTCACAGAGAAAAGTTCATCACCAAAGGAGGACCTGATGGCGGAGATGGTGGTCGTGGTGGTCATATTATTCTTCGTGGATGTAGCGACATGTGGACATTATTTCACCTAAAATTTAAAAAACATTTTAGAGCTGAACCAGGGGGAGATGGGAGTAAAAGTAGAAGTACTGGAAAGGACGGAACAGATATTTATGTAGATGTTCCTTTAGGAACTATCGTTAGAGATAGCGAAACCACTGAGATTCTCTTTGAAATTACTGAAAATGGAGAAGAAAGAATTTTATTAGAAGGTGGAATGGGTGGCCGAGGAAATTGGCACTTTAAATCATCTACCAATCAAACTCCTAGATACGCTCAGCCGGGCGTAGACGGATTAGATAATTGGTTTCAAATAGAATTAAAATTATTGGCTGATGTTGGTTTGGTTGGATTTCCTAATGCAGGAAAATCAACATTACTTTCTGTAGTTACTGCTGCAAAACCTAAAATTGCTGATTATGCGTTTACAACTCTTAAACCAAATTTAGGAATCGTACAATACAGAGATTATAAGAGTTTTGTCATGGCAGATATTCCAGGAATTATCGAAGGAGCTGCTGAAGGAAAAGGGTTAGGACATCGTTTTTTGCGTCATATAGAAAGAAACTCTACCTTACTTTTCTTAATATCTGCTGATAGTGACGATATCAATAAAGAATACGAAGTTTTATTAAATGAGCTTAAAAAACATAATCCAGAGTTATTAGACAAACAACGATTGTTGGCTATTTCTAAAACAGATATGTTAGATGATGAGTTACAAGAAGAAATTAAAAAAGAAATTCCAGCGGATATTCCTTTTATATTTATCTCTTCGTTGGCACAAATTGGTTTGCAAGAATTAAAAGACAAACTTTGGAAAATGCTAAACTAGTTTTCTAGATAAATTCTTATCGGTAATTTGTAAGCTGTGGTAACTGGAATACCTCTTTTAATTGCTGGATATATTTCTGGAAGATCTTCAATACTTTTTTTAATCATTTGATTCAGAGATGGAATTTGTGTTAACAAACCATCTGACGCAATCATTGAAGTTAATTGCACCTGTTTATTAGACTGAATTCTAATGGTAACCAAAATAGTTTCATCAATAGATTTTTTAACTTTAATCGACTGATTTGACAAACTATTAGAAATCTCTTGACGTATTGTGGTTCTGAAACAACTAGTTTTTTTATTCTTATCTATTAAAGTATCGCAAACTTTAAAAGAAGGAGAGTCATCTACCGATGTAAAATCAATATCCATATTTAATTTTTCATGATTTTCATTTTTTTGAAATGAAAGATAATCACAGGAATTAAAGACTAAAACAGTAGATAAAACTATTAATAAACGCATAGTTGTATGATATTATAATCACGTCAATTTAAGAAATTATACTCATATTATAAGCAAGACACTGATGGAAATTAAACAGTTTATACACTTTTTATCAAAAAAATAGGTAACATTTGAAATAAGAAAATAAATAAAAAAGTAGTTAGTAAATTCTCGCTGATAAGATTAAAGGGAATTCAATTTATACAACACAGTTAATGATAATGAAGTAATGCTTATTATTAGTAAAGCAAGCACCAACCTGAAAATATTTTCCTTATAACAATTCCAATGTGTTTTTATTGTCAATAGTAATGTGTTATTTTAAACATCTATAAATAACAAGTAAAACACATGGATATTTAATTACTAGGTGGTTTTTCTATAATATTAGGAATAATTGGCGCTTTTATGCCAGTATTACCCAGTCCAATAACTAGTTGGATAGGCTTATTATTGTTGTATCTAACAAAGACTGTTCCGTTTGATTGGACTTTTATAGGAATTACATTAACCATAGCAGTAATTGTATATATTCTAGATTATATAGTTCCTGCCTTTAGTACTAAAAAATTTGGTGGGAGTAAATATGGAATCTTTGGAACTACCATCGGCCTAATTATCGGACTTGTTTTTTT
>CEST01073610.1_pt1 | contig 36326 bp, 35 predicted proteins | sample 326921 | NCBI WGS metagenome assembly CEST01 (sample SAMEA2621509, study PRJEB7988) | marine metagenome | biome: marine biome (ENVO:00000447); feature: surface water layer (ENVO:00002042); material: "saline water (ENVO:00002010), including plankton (ENVO:xxxxxxxx)" | depth 5 m
CTTTTTGTAGACTGTTTGGTAAGGATATGATTTCTATTTGCACTTTTACTTTTAACAGAAGTACCTGTCTTCTTAAAACGCTTTGCAGCACCAGAATGTGTCTTTAATTTATATCCCATATTACTCTTCTTAAATTTTAATTATTTATTCTTTTTTAGAGGTGACAAAACCATTAATAACTGTCTACCCTCTAGTGAAGGCTCTTGGTCTACCTGAGCTATATCTTCTAACTCATCCCTTAATCTATTTAATAGATTAAGACCCATATCGCTATTCAATATCTCCCTACCTCTAAATCGGACGCTTATTTTAGTCTTATCTCCGTCAAGAATAAAGCTTTTAACCTTTTTTAATTTAATATTATAATCACCTATGTCTGTAGATGGTCTAAATTTAATCTCTTTTGTTGTATTTCTTTTAACTTTGACCTTAGAAGAAGATAGACTTTTCTTCTTATCAAAGACATGCTTACCATAATCCAGAAGCTTACAGACGACTGGACTTGCGTCTGAAGGTGATACTTGAACTAAATCAAGTGCAGCAACTCTAGCTGACTCTAAGGCCACTGAGATAGCAACTAAACCCTGCTTTTCTCCATTTGAACCTATAAGCATAACCTCGCTAGCGCGAATTTTTTCATTGATAGGAGTTATATTTTTTTTCTGAGAAGCTATGAGAGTACCTATAAGGATTGAGTAGAGAAATTAATTAACATTAACAATTAAACAAAAGATTATTTGTATTTTGAGTAAGTAGAGTGATGTTCATAATTTTTGTGATGATTTTATACTAATTAACTTATTTCGCAAATTTTTATTACGGCTGAAGGATAAGGTGTTTCCAATCATCATTCTTCAATCTGTATATATCTCTTTTATTTAATCTAGAGTCATGTCCTTCCCAAAATTCAAATTCGTAAGGAGTGAACATATACCCGCCCCAATATTCAGGGCGAATTGAAGTATTACTGTTTTCTAATGCTTTGTTGTAGTTATCAACTATAGAGTCATAAGAATCTATACACTGAGACTGCTTTGAACTTATAGCAAGGGCATTTTTTTCCCTAGATCGAACTTTAAAGTACTCATCACTATATTCTCTTGAAACTTTTTTTATTTGTGCTTTAACTCTTATTTGAATGTTTATCGAGGACCAGAAAATAACAGCAGATATTTGATTATGGGATTCGAATTGATAAGACTTTGGAGAATCATAATTAGAAAAGAAAATAAAGTCAGTGTTATCTATGGATTTAAGATTTACAAATCTAGAGTCTACTTCATTGGCCTTATTTGAGAATGAGGATATGCATATAGCTTGAATGATATTCTGCTTTTTCTCAAAAGCTTTATCATACAAGTGTTTAAATTTTATATAAGGCTCTGCGATATTTAGATTATTAAAAACTATCAACTGCTTTTATCTTCATCGAAGTATCTTAATCTTTCAATATCATCTTCTTCAGTCTTGTCGCCATATTGAATTTCAATTATGTGACAGGGCTTGTCATATGGATTTATGATTTGGTGCCAAGCCTCTTTTTTAATGAAAAGAACATCCTCTAGTTTAAAATCTATGGCCTTAAATTCCTCAGCATCTCCCTCGCTATAGTTAACCGTACATTTGCCCTTACTTACAAACCATATTTCACTTCTATGAAAGTGTTTTTGGAAACTTAACCCCTTCCCTGGGCTAACTATTAATTCTTTAACTTTTATATTGGTTTCACCAGTATCAGTAAAAAGATTAAAAAATTGACCCCAGATCCTCTTCTCACCAGCATATTCATGTTGCTTTAATATCCAACTAGAAGAATTCATCTTATTGTCCCCGCCCACACTAAATTCAAAATCTACTTTCGTAACTTTCATTTCCGGAATATTTTCTTTATTTCTATCGCCGCCATTACAAAAAACTATTTGATCATTTGGGTATAATTTTTTAATTTTTTCAAGTCCATTGGAGCAACTACCCTTGCTATCATCATCAAAATCAAGAACCTCATCCACCATTGTAAGATTTTCTAGTATCACTTTTCTTTCGCTAAAAGGCATAAAAAATTTAGTCTTTTTATCAATTAACCAGCTATCACTATTAAGCAATATAATTAACTTATCTCCCAGTAACTTTGCAGATTTAAAGTATTCAATATGTCCTGAGTGAATTGGATCAAACCCTCCGCTTACAACTGTTATTTTCATAAAATGATTATACTATTAAAAATTATTATAGAATTATTGATATCAAAAATTATTTTAAAAAATAATTTACTATAGTATTGTAAATTTCTGAAACGTGACTACCGTTTTTAGGCATGATATCGTTTAATCCAGAGGAAGAATATAGGAAGCCCTTGCTTTGATGTTCTCCATTTTTAATAGCAACAAAATCAACGTAGTTGATTAATTTTACTGATTCCTCACCAATAAAGAATTTAGTATTGTTATTTACTTCATCTGGATATGTTAAGACAACAAAAAGATCAGAGCCTCTATTATCAATCTCATCAAAAAGTCTTATTTTATCGTCTACCATTATTGTTTGAAGAATTGCTTGAGCTGATTCTGCCTCTGATGGAGAATTAAAGTTTATAAGAAAATCTCTTGTCATTCTAGGTACTACACTTGAAAAAGAAATTCCAATATCATTTAGAAATTTTGAATGATCACTTAAACGATAGTAAAATTTAAGCTTATCGTATGGCTTTTGAGATAAGCCTGTGGCTATGATTATTTCTGTATCTGGCATTCTAATTAAATCAAGTAATATCAAATCATAAACTTTTAGCATTTCTAAGAAAGGATCTTCATTATTATCTATATACCAATCTGGATTGCATAACTCAGAAGATTTTACATGTGGAGAATTAAAGAAATAATGATGTTGAATGTGAGCACCAGCATTAAGAAAAAGAGTAGAAAAATTTGGATTTTTTCTTTTAAAAAGAGTGTTGTGTATTTCGTGTAAAAACATGTCTAGAAAAAGTGCTTTTCTCCAAGGCTTTCTAAATGATCCTATGGCATATCTAGTTAACTTAAAAAATCTAAAAGGATTAACAAGAAATATAAATGCAAGACACAAATTTAAAATTGTTATTTTTGTTAATTTTGATTTTGAATTATCATTTACAGCCTGAGAAACTGCACTCGCTATGCTTTTACTAAAAAAAGTTCCATCACTTGAGGTCTGAGTCCATGGGTCAGGAATAAAATATGCTGGATTTTTAAGCCTGTTACTTGCATTCATAGGGCTAATAGCGCCAACAGAATAACCTGCAGATTCTATTTTTTCAAAAAATTGTTCTATGTCTTTGTTTACGAAATCACCAAGCCTAAATACCCCATGTTCCTTAAAAGTTTTACCAGAGTGAACTGATGGCCATTGAATCCATGGCTCTAGGTTGCTATATTCATCCTCGCTATAAGTATTAAGAATCCCTTGATTAATAATAGTTTTAAAGCCTTCTAGCTTTTCTCCTGCATCTAGATATTTGTTAACGTAATCAAAGTTGATTTCGTTCAATTCAAGTAATATAAGTTTCATATTTTATTTCTTTTTAAATTATAAGGTGAATCATGACTGAAGCGACCCACAAAAATCTATTGCATTACAATCAATAAGGCTTTCTTTTATAGCTTTTTCTTCGAAAAGACTGTGTTTAACCAAAATTACACATAGATCAGATTCTTCTATTGCAATATCCAGGCTAGTAAGTGTGAATTCTTTACTTTGCTTTATATTTGGCTCAACAGCCAAGACTTCTATACCCTTATTAATCAATTTTTGAACAACCTCAACAGCTGGAGATTCCCTTAAGTCATCTATATCAGGCTTAAATGCCAACCCCAAACAAGCTACTTTTAATTTTTTGTTAGGTATTTTATTGATTTCTAAAACTTCTATAATTTTATTTACTACCCAGCTAGGTTTTAAAGAATTAACCTCTCTAGCGGACTTAATTAGTTTACTATTCTCAGGATCTCCTGCAACCAGGAACCAAGGGTCAACAGCAATACAGTGGCCACCAACCCCAGTTCCCGGTTGAAGAATATTTACTCTTGGGTGATGGTTTGCCAACTTAATTAAATCCCAAACATTAACGCCATTTTTTGAGCACATCATAGATAGCTCATTGGCAAAAGCAATATTTATATCTCTAAAGCTATTTTCTGCTAATTTACACATCTCTGCAGTTTCTGCAGATGTTTTAAGTACTTTTCCTGTAACAAATGTTTCATAAAATTTAGAGACTATATCTGTAGATTCCTTAGAAATGCCCCCAATAATTCGATCATTGGCAACTAATTCATTCATAATATTGCCTGGCAAAACTCTTTCAGGACAATATGCTATAAAAATAGAATCTATATCAACACCTTTTTTTTCTAAAATCTGTTTAATTTTATTTGTGGTACCTATGGGAGAGGTTGATTCTAAAATTATCACATCTCCTGGCTTAACTAAAGATGATATAGAATCTGTGGCATTCTCTACATATTCTATATTTGGTAATGGGATATCGTGGTCTTTATAAAAGGGTGTTGGAACGCAAATAATATAAATATCTGATATTTGAGGCTCTGTATAAGCAATCAGATTGCCAGAATCTACCGCCGATCTAACAAATAAATCTAAATCAGGTTCAATAATATGTATATTTCCTTGATTGATTATTTCTACAACTTCAGGATCTATATCTACACCTGAGACAGCATAGCCTTTGTTTGCAAGAAGTGCCGATGTTGGGAGGCCTATGTACCCTAGACCAACAACGCAGACTTTTTTATTATAGTTTTTCATGAAATACCTTTTTTAAAAAATTTACTATCTTTACACTAGCTTTTCCATCGCCATATGGATTGTGCGCAAGCGACATATTTTTATATTTTTCTGAGCTATCAATAAGTTCTGAAACTTCTTTGATTATTTTGTCTTTATTTGCTCCAACTAGCTTAACAGTTCCGGCTTCGACCGCCTCTGGCCGCTCTGTAACATCCCGCATCACTAAAACAGGCTTACCCAAGCTCGGGGCCTCTTCTTGGATACCTCCAGAATCAGTTAAGACAAGATATGAATGTTTTAGTAGATATAAAAATGGCTCGTATTCAAGAGGCTCAATTAAATAAATATTACTATGTTTTGATAAAAGAAGGTTTACAGGGTCTTGCACATTTGGGTTTAGATGAACAGGATAAACAAAATTAATATCTTTATATTTTGCAGCTAAGTTAGAGATAGCTTCACAAATATTAATAAAGCCTTCACCAAAGTTTTCCCTTCTATGCCCAGTTATTAGAATATACTTAGAATTAATCCAATCAAAATTTAACTTATTTGATATAAATGCAACCACACTATTTCTTCTATCAGAATCATGCTCTAGCCTTTCAATAACCCAAAAAAGTGCATCAATAACTGTATTTCCAGTTATTTCAATAGATTCATTTTCAACTCCCTCATTTATGAGATTCATTTTACTTAATTTAGTAGGCGCAAAATGCCAATTGGAAATTTTACTAGTTATTTGCCTATTAAATTCCTCTGGGAAAGGTGCTGACATATCATATGTTCGAAGCCCTGCTTCAATATGAGCAACTTGTATTTTTGCATAAAAAGCTGCCATAGAGGTTGCAATAGTAGTAGTTGTATCGCCATGAACAAGTATGAGGTCAGGCTTGTATTGAGAGATGACATCTCTCATCTTTAGTAAAATTGATGAGGTAATGTCTGTTAAATCTTGCCCTTTTTTCATAATACTAAGATCTACATGAGGAGAAATGCTAAAAATATTTAAAACTTGATCAAGCATTTCTCTGTGTTGCCCAGTAACACAAATAGTTGTGTTAAAAAAATCTGAGTTTTTTTCCAAAGCGTGGCACAAAGGTGCCATTTTTATGGCCTCTGGTCTGGTTCCAAATACTACTAATACATTTATTGGCAATTACTATCTCCTAAAGACTGGATTATATTTAACTTGAATTATAAACAACAGATTGAAAAACTGATTATATATTTTTTAATAGCTAGATATAGAATTAAATTATCTCGTTTAATTTATTTGTGAGGTTTAAGATAGTTTTCTCACGTATAAAATCATTTGCGAGATAATCTATATTCTTCTGCCTACTGTGTTCATCAAAACATACCTCCAAAATTTCATTATAAGATCTAATCAAGCCAGAAACATCACCAACTTCGAAAATTTTGACACCATGAAATTTACTAAAGATATCCTTAGCGGGTCCATTGGGCAGTCCCAAAAGGACCCTTCTCCCAGATGCAATATACTCAAAAACTTTAGTAGGTATAGCTGAGGAGAAATTATTTCCTATTTGTGCAAATAAAATGTCAGCTTTATTCATGTAAATTTCTACTAATTCTGGAGGTATTGAACCGTGAAAGAATATATTATTTAGTTTACTTCGCTCAAATTCTTGTTTTAGAAATTTTAACTTGGCCCCATCTCCAATAATATTAATATTTAAGCTAGCTCGATACCTTTCTGCCAAACTTATTAATACTTCCAATTCTTGTGCAATACCAACATTTCCAATATATGATAAATTAACTTGCTTAGAAATTGGTTTAACTGGTATTTTTAAGTAAGTAGTCAATTTTTTACTTGATATACCATTCGCAACAATGATTGGGCTTTCGCCGGAAATAGTTTTTACTAAAGAGGCCTCATTTTTATTAGTAACAACAATTAAGTCGGCTTTTTTTGATGCCATTTTAAATAAGGCTTTAAGAAAAAAACTTATAATATTATTAATATATCCTTTTGGAAGGTATGTCCAAACAGCATCTCTTAAATCTAGTATTAATACCTTGGGCTTCTTAAAAATTATAATAGGAACAAGAAGAAGAGCTGATGGAATTGTTATAATTATAATATTTGCATTACATTGTTTAGCAGTAATCCATAATCTAATAGAAATTAAGAGCTCCCTATAAAATCGAAAAATAAGATTATTTTTATTAAAAGGAAGGCTTTGAATATTCGTAATATTTATAAACGGCCTAAACTCAGTTGAATTATTCTTATCTGATGAGCTTGAAACAATTTGTATATTTTTAATTTGTTCAATTTTAATTAATTCTTCAGCAAAAACCATAACCCTGTTAGCGGTAGCCTTGCCATTGGGAAATGGAAATGATGTAATGATTGATATTTTCATTTTAAGATAGCTCAACAAGGCTAATTCCTTCTATTAGAGATACTTCAATACATTTTGTTGATTTCAGAACCCCAAACTCAGTAGAGTGCATCCATTTAATAATTTTTATTTTTCCGTTTTTTATATCAAATTTTAGACTCTTTCCACCATTAGTTATTAAAATTAATGAATTTTCACTAATTTGATTGATTTTTATTTTGTTATGTAAGATAAATCTTGCTGTTGCTGATTTATATCTTCCATCTACCTTATCTTTTATGGTGATTTTTTTATTTGATACTTTCCAAGACCTGGAATGATTAATTTTACCTTTCAATATCTTTTGATATCCATCATGCGAGCATTTTATAAAAACTTCTTCAGTATTTACTTTAAGGACTAAATTCTTGGGATATGCCCTTTTAGCGACTCTAAAAGACGACCAAACCTCGCTTGAACTTGAATTATCGACCTCAACAGTATTATGGGCTTTTGTTGACCTTTCGAATAACCTTCTTTCATTAATTCCGTAACATGAGGTTCCTGAGTTAACAAAAATTCTCTCATTAGCCATCGCTAATTCAAAAGACAAGGTATCAGCATGGGAATGGGCAAGCAGGTAATCTGGTCCCAGCTTCCCAACATCAATAATCATTTTTAGTTTGTCTTTTTGTATAGCTACGTAACCTGAATCTTTTAAGTGATTACAGATAATATTTTTTGGATGCTCTTCTTCAGATAATTGAAACCCCAGCCTATGAGAGTAATCAATAATTTTTAATGGTGTTATAGCAACGTTATTTGCAGAATCATTAAAGCTCGAAATCGTGCCATCAATAAACATCATTTTACTCATCCATTCAATCATCTTGATAACCTTGAAATCAATGACCCCCATAAGCTGAATGTGTTGACTATTAAATTCAAATGCTTTCAGTATATTTATCAAATCTAAAATGTCTTCTAAAAAAATATTATGATACATAGGAGATAGTTCATAATTTCCTCCATCACCTAGAACTTGTTCATTTATCTCAGTAGATATTATTTCTATCCCAAGATTAAGCCACCTATCTGCCTCAGGGTTATCAAAATAGCATCCGAGAAAAATTAATGCTTTTGCATTTGAAAAAAGATGGTTACCAAGTATGTGATACTCTAAATTTTTTTCAAGAAAAAGCCCTTGCATAAATAAGCTCTTTTTACAGTTATCAGTTAGCTCTTTTTCTCGTAAATCCCATTTTATCCAGTTAATGGCTCTTAAAGATAAGGGATATGGATCCCAGCCGACTGTATTACCTAAAGAATTTTCTAATACCCAGTTTTCTAATAAATTTTTGTGCCAATTTAGTCTTTCCTTAGCATTCTCAGCATTAAGATCATCAAAATAATTTTGGTTGTATCTCCATAACTTCTCTTTTTCACGCCCATCCCATCTAATGTTATCTAGATTGCCTAGCTCATTAAAGAAATTAAAAGTTTTAGGCCCATCAAGAGATTTTCTTTTTAGACAAGGTGTAATGAAAAAAAATTTAGCTGTTCTTAGTTTTGGAATAAAGTTAATTTTTTGAGGCTTAGAACGGTAAACCCTTCTTAAAACTTGAAAAAATATCTGTCTAAACCTTAAATATCTTAAGGTATGAAAGTAAAGCCCTAATCTCAAGATTGTTTACGAAGAATTTCAGCTATATCCAATGAAACAGAGGCGACTTCAAATATATCCTCAATTGGAATAGATTGTTTGCCTGAGTTAATAGATTCTATGAATGCCTTAACACAATATTTTTGGCCCTTATCCTGTCTCCAAGTTTTCATTGTGTTGAAAGACCCCCATCCATATCCTTTTAATGTTCTAAAGTTATCCAAGGCAAGAACTTTTCCTGATGTAAAAACATTGATAGTTTCTTTTGGGAAAGAGCTTGATCCGTTTGATAGATAGTTTATTGTTCCAAAAGATCCATCTGAAAAACCAAGAGTTATTGTTGCATTATCATCATTAATTTTTCCAGAGAACTTTTGCCCCATACACCTGGCAGATATATCAATAATTTTAGAACCAGCGAGAAAAAGCATTAAATCAATATAGTGGCAAGCCTCGCCTATTATTCGTCCGCCTCCAATGTCTGAGTCATGAACCCAGTGATTGCTGGGGATATTTCCAGCATTCATCGTCATAACGAATGACTTAGGTTCATTAGAGGATGATAGGAGAGATTTCATTTTTAAAATATGAGGTGAGAAACGACGATTAAAACCAACCATTAAATGTCTTTGCGAATAACCATCTACCTTGGAATTTTTTGATTCATAAACATTTTTAATTTTTTCCAATTCTTCATGGTTTAAGGCTAATGGCTTTTCTACATATATATGTTTATTTCCCTCAATAGCTTTGCATACTAAGTCGCAATGGGAGTCATGCCTAGTTCCGATAACAACCGTATTTATTTCATTATTATTCAATACCTCGCTAACATCTGTTGAGGAAAATTTAAATTTAGATTTCATCCCATGAATACTTCCACTCAAGCCATTTGAGGTAACCACTGTGTGGAGCTGAACATTGTTTTGTTTAAAAGCTGGTATTAATACTCTAGAAGCATAGTTTCCTGCACCAATAAATCCAGCAACCACTTGTTTATCATTATGTTTCTTTATAGGTAAATCAGATATCTGAATAGTTTTAGAGATTCTCTCTTCATAAGGTGATGTGTATTCCAATATCATTCCTAGCCCTTGCTCGCCTTTAGATATCTTCTTATAGAACTCTGGTGCTTCTTCAAATGGTATTTTATGACTAATTAATGAAGATACATCAATATTTTTAGAGTTCATTAAATCAAGAACTGCCTGAAAATTTCTTTGCTCGGTCCATCGAACAAAAGCTATAGGATAGTCATTTCCATTATTCTCGTAGTTTGAGTCATACCTTCCTGGGCCGTAAGAGCAACTTACCTGAAAACTAAGCTCTTTTTCATAAAAATCATCTCTTAATAAATTTAAACCTGTAACACCTATTAGAATAATTCTACCTCTCTTCCTACTCATCTTTGCAGCTAGACTTATTATCTCATCACTTTTTGATGAAGCGGTTATTAGGACAGAATCTACACCTTGTCCTCTAGAAAATTTATTAGCGAATGATAAAGTGTCTTTATTTTTTGCTGAATTGAAAATTTCAGCACCAAAGTTTTTTGCTAATGCCAAACGATCATCCTGAACATCAATAGCTAATACTCTGCACCCTTGAGCAAGAAGCATTTGGACGGTTAGTAACCCAATAGGTCCTAGACCGATGACAACAAAATTTTCTCCTATCGTTGGGTTGGCTAATCTTATTCCTTGAAGGCCAATTGCAGCAAGAACAGTAAAACTAGCATCATCATCACTCACATTATCTGGAATACGCGCGCATAAGTTCTTTGAAACTGAAACAACTTCAGCATGACTTCCATTGCTAACGACCCTATCACCGACTGAGAAACCTTCAACATTATTTCCTACCTGTACCACTCTTCCAACATTGCAATATCCCAGAGTAATAGGTTGAGATAATTTACTTTGAACAGCTTCCAGAGTAGTCGCAAGACCATCGGTCTTAACTTTTTGCAAAACTTCTTTAACTTTTTCTGGCTGCTGCCGAGCCTTAGATAGGTAGCCAGATTTAGCAAAATCTACTAACATTTTCTCAGTTCCAGCAGAGATTAGACTTTTATTTGTATGTATTAGTAAATTATTATTAGGTAATTCGGGTGAAGGCACATCTATTAATGAAGTTTCACCGCTTTTAAGATTTTGAATTATTTGCTTCACTAAAAATTTTTCCTTAATACATTATATGTCAAAATCAAGAATCTATAAATTTTCTGCACCATATTTCAATGCATAACAAAGAAAATATCGTATATGATAAATCGCGATTACCCAGATCGTTATCAGAAATCAACTTGCTTACATTTTTGAAATCAAATAGTCCGCGATTTTTAATACTTTTTTCTGATAATAAATCGTCAACCATTTCTCTTAGATCATTTTTAATCCACCTACGCAATGGTGCTCCAAATCCTGTTTTCGGCCTATAAATTACCTGCTTTGGTAGATATGGCTCCATTGCTTTCTTTAATATCCACTTACCATGCCTGCCTCTTTGTTTATATTTATCTGGAATTTTTGCTGCTAATTCAATAAGATCAAGGTCAAGAAATGGAACTCTAACTTCTATTCCAGCTGCCATTGACATCTTGTCAGTATAAGTAAGATTATGATCAGCCAAAAAAAATCTTTGCTCTAAACAAAGCATTTTATCAATTGGGCTTACCCCGACATCTATATTATCTAAGAAATCAAGCATTGGTTGATTAGCATTTTTAGACTCTATTTCTAGTTTCATATTTTTTGAGAAAAGAGGCTCTAAGTCTGTCCTTCTTGCCCAAGCAAAATAAGAAGCTAAACGCTCATCTCCAGAAGATCCAGCATTATTAAATAACTTACTTACTCTTCTTCCAAAAGTTTTCTCTTGATTTAAGCTTATAGAGATATCCTCTAAGCCTTTTCTAGCTTTTTGGGGCAGCCATGACCATAAATTCTCATATCGCACAGCTAAATGCCTTCTATAACCAGTGAAGATATCATCTCCTCCGGAACCCGAGAGAAGAACTTTCATTCCCCTTTCTCTTGCTAACCTCGATATATATAAAACATTTAATGGCGCTGGATCTGCTAGCGGTTCATCTAATTGCCAAATCATTTCCTCTAGGTCATTTGCTAAATTATATGAGTCAATTTTGACAACCTCGAGATCGACATTTAAATGTTTAGCAACCTCTCTTGCATATGGCAAATCTTCAGCAATATCATCATCAGATCCGCCTATTGGATCAATAGTAAAGCACTGAATATTTGGAACAGATTGCTTTGCTAAGGCAACAATTGCACTTGAATCAAGCCCTCCAGAAAGAAAAGCTCCAACAGGAACATCTGAAATAAGCTGTCTTTCGACAGCCTTAGCCAGTCCCAATTGAACCTCTTTTATAGTCTCTTCGATATTAGTAAATTTTTTGTTATTTTTTGTTTGCGGAAGTTTATACCAGGTTACTCGTTTAACTATTTTTGCACTTTTAATTATAAGATACTCCCCAGGCAGAACCTTACGAATTTCTTTAGCTGGAGTGCCCTCACCCGGACACCAAAGAAATGTTAAATACATTTGTATAGCGTCGTGGTCTATCTTTAAATCATCAGGAATTAAATGCAATAACGCTTTTATTTCACTAGAAAAAGAGAACAAACTATCATTTAGAAAGTAGTACAAAGGCTTAATGCCCAAGGCATCTCTAGCAAGATATAAATTTTTTGTACGACGGTCAAATATTGCAATTGCAAAAATACCATTAAGCATTGACAAGAAATCAATCCCATATTCGAGATACATATTTAAAACAACCTCAGTATCTGAAGTTCCTTTGAATAAATAACCTTTCTTTTCTAAAGTAATTTTTAAATCATGGAAGTTATAAATTTCTCCATTAAAAATAAGAATTACATTATCATCATTTGAAAGCATTGGTTGATGTCCAAAACTAGAGAGATCTAAGATTGCAAGACGAGTATGTCCAAACCCAATAAGATCACTTTGATTAAAGTAAGTTCCACTATCATCAGGACCACGATGATTTAATTTTGAAGTTGCATCAACTAAATCAGCTTCTAGAAAATCTCCAGATACTCCAATAATTCCACACATTATAAAATTTCCATAGTTTGTATAAGTTTATTTAATTAATAGTAAGTAATCTTTAAGACGTGAATCATATGAATGATTGTTGATGACTACATGCTTAACATCCTTTATCATTTTCTGACGTGCATCAATTGATTTATTTGAGTAATCTAATATTGCTTCATAAATATCAACGTTGGATATTTTTTTTATAGTATAACCGGTTCCTAAAACAACCTCCGGTTGAGCTGTATATGATGAAACAAGACATGGAGTTCCATAAGTCATTGCCTCTAGTACAGAGTTACCAAAACCTTCATAGTAACTTGGTTGAATATATAAATTAGAGGATTTATATAACTCAATCTTCCTATTATTTGATATATCAATTTCAATGAATATATTTTCAGATAAGTTAAGTTCTTCAATTATGCCTTTTAAAAAATTAATTCCATCACCATGACCGCCTACTATGTATAACTTAATTTTATTAAGAGACTCAGTTGGCAACATAGAGATTGCTTTAAGAATTTTATCTATTGATTTTCTTAATAACTGATCTTTTGTTAGCCAGCATACCGTTAAAAGTTGAATAGAATCATTTGCAGTTTTGTTTTTGGAAAGCTCTGCTAGTTGATTCTTATTAAAAATAGATGAAGATTTTAAAATAGTTGGATTGACAACCTTTTCATGAGAGGTAATTTGCCTAAATTGGCTATTTGAGATGAATAGGATTTGATCAGCCATTCTCCATGCAATTCTATTCAAAAGACGGTATAAATATGTTCTTTTAAAAAAATCAGGAGCTCCACTTTCATCGAACATATGAACAGCGCCGGTGCCAATAACCCTTATCCCAAGTAATTTAGATAACAGAATAACCGGCAAAGATGAGTGCCACCACCAAAAATATACTAGATTTATTTTATTTGTAAGCGCCAATTTAATAAAATCAACAAAGTTATGAACTGTTATAACTTTATCATGAGCATCGTTTAGCATTTTTAAATCTACTCTATAGTATTCCCATTTGTCAAAAAACTTTGGGTCTACTGGAACGTAATATATAACAGTATTTATTGGTTTTATTTTCATGAAAATTTTTTGTATAATTTTAGTGATTATATCAGTCTAATATCTGATATCTCTTTTAGTTTTATTAGATAAAATAAGCAAGGTTAAGGCGAGCATGCTCGCATAATATGGCTGATATAAGTTTGCATTAACATTCCAATCTATAAAAATAAATGCAAGTAATAGTGTTGTGGGTGCTAGCGCATATCTTAATTTCTTAAAAAAAGTAAAAACCACAAATATTAAAATTAAAAAAATTATTGAGCTAAAAATAATTCCATGTGTAGTAAGAGTATGCATAAAATAATTGTGCGAATAATTATTAATGCCATTTCCTATAAAGAAAGAATTAATATCTGTAACTATAGCAAGAGAATCCTTCCAAGCATTGCCTCTAGAAAAATTTGTTAATCTCGAAAGATCTGAAATGGCTCCAAGGTAAAATGCAAGTAACCCTATAATTATAGGTGAAAATAGTAAAGAAATTTTTGGCCTATAACAAATAAAAAATACTATTAAAATTGCAAGTGATGTTCTGCGCAATAAGACGACAATTATCAATGATGCAAGGATGATAAAAATAGTTCTCTTATAACTCCCCAAAGAGACTTTTTGATACTCTGTCATCCATATACCCATGATCAAAACAAGTGGATATGTTAAATGGGATTGATATATAACGTAAATACCCCAAAAATCTGCAGTATTGCTAAATAATGAAAGTAAAGAGCCTGTTGAAAAAAATAAAAGACTACAAAAATGGGCAAATACAAATAATATCAATGCTTTAATGGATGATAATGATATTGTTTCTAATCTTTCAGAGCTTAGAGATTTTAAAATAAAATAGAAGGCAAAAAAGTAAATACTTTGAATTGCTAGCAATGACCTAGAGGAATCTTGAAAGAAACATGTTATAAAATAAGTAATAAACAATAAAGTAAAAATCAGTTGTGTTTTATTAAATTTATGACCGATAGCTAAAATAATCAAAGCAAGCATACTTGTATGCAAAGGAATTCCATCCATTTCAAAATGACTATCAGACAACTTTATTCCACCACCGCTTAATTCAGCAAAGATAGGAAGTCCTATGCACCACCCACAAAATTTATCAATAATACTTTTTGAGTCTGAAGAGTTATTTATATTTATCATTACTCTGATACCTTATTGAGACCAGCATTCCATTTATCAAAGTTTATAATTGCAAAAATAATTTTGTCTAACTCTTCTTTAGACAATGTCCAGTGACATGGTATGTTAGCTACAAGTTTAAAAAGCTTTTTTGTTTCTGTTAAGTCTGAGTGGTCTACTTCAGAGTCATCCATGGGCATGGAATCAAACCAATATCCAATCTCTATATTATTTATTTTAAACCACTGATATAAGTGATGTTTTAAATCTTCGCTCACAAGAAATACAACCCTTGGAGATGAGTTATTATCATCAACATGACTAATTACTTGAAAGTTATTTTCTATAAGACAGGATTTAATAATTTCATGATTTGCATTTGACTTTTCTAAACATTTTGGTATTTCAGAAATTAAATGTGAAAGGATGTTTGAGCTAATATGTCCAAGCTTTGATTTTTTATGGTATTTTTTAAGAGATGAATTTGCAGACTTTCTGTGAAGGCCTGCCAATCTGAACAAGAGCCATATAAAATATTTAAATTTATTTCCTTTTGCTGACATCTTTAAGTTAATGTAGGTCCTAATAACTCTGCTCATATCATCAACTTTTCCAACAATACCTAATTTACTGTAATAGTTTAAAGAAAAGTCTGCAGCCTCTTCATGTGGCAGATTTAAAACTCCAGCCCAGCCCACTGTAAATGATTTTGATACCTCAAATGAAAAAACTTCAGGGTATTTTTTAACAGAATTTTTATTAAAATCATTAATTCCATAAGATAAAGATTTATCAACAAGAATGGCTATGCCCTTTGCTTTAGCTGCTTCTAAAATATCATTATCTAAAGCATTAATACCAAAAGTTATCTGACATATTATTAATTTTGTATCACTTAGTATCTCAAAATTATTGCACTTTAAAGTTTCATCACAATCATAAAGAGATATTTTTCTTGTAAGTGGCTTTATGGCATCTATAACAGCTGAACAGGTAAATCCTAAAATCTGCACTCTATCATCTTGAGTTAAATTTATATAGTTTGCATAGTTATATATTGCAACTCTAGAGGATTCAAAGAAGAAAATATTTTTAGATTTTTTTTGATCAGAAATACTTGATTTTATTAAACATCTCTTAAAAGCATTTAAATATAAAGTTGAGTTATTCCCCCTCCAAAGCAACCCCACTCCTTCACCCCATTTACTTCCGGAACTATCAGTTATTTTAGATAAAGTAGCTTTAATAAAACTACTCTTCATTAATTGATGAACTTATAAGCTCTGATATAAACTTGATATCACTTTCTCTGAGATCAGGATAACTTGGCAGGCAAAGTGCAGTCTCACTAATACCTTTGGCTGAAGGAAATTGCTGGCTAGCCATTTCTTTATATGGAGGCATCTTAGATACCAAAGGGAAAGCTGGCCTTACTTCGACTCCTGCTTGAGTTAGGTTATCCTTGATTCTATTCAAGGCTGACTTAGAAGGAGTTTTAATAACATTCAACCAATAAGAGCTAACTGATTCTGATAAAATTTCCTGAAAAGATAAGTCCAAATTCTTTAAATAACCATTATAAAGACTGGCTATATTTCTTTTTGACTCTAGAATTTCTTCAACTTTTTCCATTTGTGCAAGCCCTATCGCAGAAGCAATATTGGTAAGACGATAGTTATAGCCGACCAAGTCATGCCAATATGCTATTTCTTGACTCACTGATTGATTTTTAAGATGAGCAACTTTTTCCACTAAATCAGAATTTTTTGAAAATACCATTCCACCTTCGCCAGTTGTTATGGTTTTGTTGCCAAAAAAACTGAAAGTTGAGATATCGCTATTAACTCCGACATGTTCATTTTTATATTTTGAGCCTAACGCTTCTGCACAATCCTCAATTACCTTAAGGTTATTCTCTTTAGCTAGCTCAAATATTGGGTCAAGATCACATGGATTTCCATAAATATGAACACACATAATAGCTTTTGTTGATGGCGTAATTTTATTCTTTATTGTATTTGATGAAGCATTCCATGAACCGGATTCTGAATCAACAAATACAGGAGTAGCGCCAACATACTTTATTGCATTTACTGAGGCTATATAAGTAAAAGAAGGGACTATAACCTCATCACCAGGTCCTATTTCTAAGGCTAGTAATGCCAAATGAAGTGCAACAGTTCCATTGGAACAGCTTGTAGCACTAATATTGCCAACAAAGTCTTCTATAGACTCTTCGAATTCTCTTACATATTTGCCTTTAGAGGATATCCAATTTGAGTCCATACAATCAAGAACATATTTTCTTTCATTGCCTTTTAAAAAAGGTTGATATATTGGTATACTTTTTGTCATATTCTATTTCTAATAATTCAAAACAAAGTGTTAATTATGCTTTGTTTTATAGAATCATTTATTTTATTTTGATAAAAAATGATTGGCCAAACGTTGAATAGGTTTTCCAAGGAATTAATTCGAAATCAGAGTTTTTTTCTAAAAATTCCTTCATAGCCTGGCCCTCACCCCCCTCAGTACCAAATGGAAAGCAATACCAGTCATCAAAAAGAACTACACTGCCATCGCATAGAAGCGGTTTCATAAATTCAAAGAGCTCAATAGTAGAAGAATATAAATCCACATCAACATAAATTACACCAGCTTTTGGAAGTGATTTCTGAAGATCTTTTGTAAGAGAAGCTGAATAAAAACCTTTATGAATAGAACTTGCTGGCAACTTCTTTCCAGTTCTTCTTTTAATTATTTTTAAGAAGTCGTTCTCAGATGTGTTGAAAGTTCCAGCTTCGAAGTAACCATCATCATTAGATGTTTCTGGCAATCCACCAAACGAATCGAAAGCATGAAATTCACACTCTCGCATTTTTAAATAATTTGCTGCGTTCATAGCAGTTGAAAATGTTCTACCGGAATGACATCCAAATTCAAAATATGTATGGGGAAGCCTATTATTTGCTCCAGCAATTCTTAAATAATTAATTGCTTCTATTATGTGCTGATATTTGTTTGTTTCATCAGATAGTGAATAAAGTCTCCATGAAGTTAGTAGACGTCTAGATCTTATAAAAACTAATGTACCTCTTATAAATTTGGATAATGAAGGATTGATTAAGTTTGATAGTCTTACTAAAAAGTTTTTCATTTGCAAATTATATTATATTAAAAAATAATTAGTACTTTAATTTATCAGCTTAGTTGATGAAAGCAGTCTTTGGTAAGATTATTTTTTATGATTGGCATTAAAGTCTTCAACCAAATTTTCAATTTCATCAAAAATAATATCTAAATCTTCCATATTTCCAGTTTTTAGGTCATCTGATGAAGAAAATTCATAGTCTGTAAAATTATCACCATGTGACCTCTTAGTTAAAGGCCATTTTAAACATTGATGTATAAAATAAAAATAACTAAATAATCTTAGATCATTCATATCATCAATTAGATTTGAGTCGGAAGTAATGGCTTTATAATAATCACTTTCTGTGCCTGGTTCTGACAGGATACCTAAGCCATAGCATGGGTTTACGCCAGCTGAAACAACTGGAATGCCATCAAGAGCCATTTCTAAACCAATAGTTCCGGTTAAAACCACCCCAACATCAATATATTTATATAAGCTATAAGTATTTATTCCCTCGTCTGCATTAATTATATGAATATTATCTGGTAATTCTTGATACTCTGTTGAAATAAATTCTGTAACAGTTTTACCGGACTTTGCCGGTCCACGCACTTCAACTGGGTGAGGTTTTATCCAAATATCTATCTCTTCATCATATTTGAAATGCTCAATAGTTTTGTATACCCAGTCTAAAACATCATCAAATATTCCTGCAAATTCTCCCAAGCCTTGATCCCATGGAAGATTAGTAAATAAAAAGACATTCTTTTTATCTTTGTTTATGCCCAAGTCTTCAACTGAAGAATCCTGAAAATAATTCCATTCCTTCATTAAGTCATCATTGCCTGTCTTTCTATTAATCAGAAATGAATCCAAAGCTTTGCTTTCATCATTGCTTAGTCCAATATTACCTCTATTATCTAAAAATCTCTGATATGTTCTTTTATGTCTAAATAAATCTGCATTATTAAGCCGTATCGCATTGAAATTAAATTGCGTCATTGAAAGTGTTATTGGTGCAATGCCAGCAGATTCAAACAAATCAATTAATGGTCCCCAAGCGGTATATACCATCATAATATTAAAACAAATCGAAGGAGAGTACTCTTTTAGCAATATCTCTCCTAATGCAAGAGATATATATGCCGTTTCTTTATGACCTGCTCTGATTTTAGAAACCTCTTTAGGGTCAAATGACATTTCTGCACCATAGAAATGTCTAGTCACAGAATCTTCTACAATTAAGTCAAACTTTTCAACATCAAGAGAATAATCTTCAAACGTCTTTTTTCCGTATCCTACAGGGTCTTCAATGTCTGAAAAAATAGAAGAAAGAGTCAGAGTTCTTAAACCAAAGGATTTTGTTAAAAGAGATCTGTTTGTGGTGCATTTGAAGCAAGGGTTAAGGCTTTGTGACATTCTACAATTCTTTATTTCACAAGCTGGCAAATACTCATCGCACACAATAACTAGAATATCATAGCCTCTCAAAGAAAAAGCTTTGGCCATAGCTAGTATATGTAGATGCATGTAATGATTTGTTTCTAGTAAAGGCACTACTACAAGAGGCCTTTCTTCGTTTACATGAATTAGTTCTATAGAGTTTGATTTAAGTGATTTTGAGATGTTTGGCTTGATTATAAAAAATACCTTTAAGAAATATACGATTCTATAGATTAAGGAATATAAATAGCCATCTCCAAGAATTTGTTTAATTTTTAAAGAGAATTTACTAATCATTTTTCTTAATGAAAAATAAATTAAAAAGATTTATGATTCTAAGCAAATCATTCTTTTTTGGAAGAATATTAATATAAGAATTCTGCCTATATACAATTAAAATAGATGAGGTTGTAATTGTTAGAGAGACCATACAAAGAGAAATAATTGGCGCAATTTCTATAGCAAATGAACTAACCAAGGCTAAGCTTAGAATAGATATGCTAACAGCAGAAATATTTATAAAGAATAAGTCTTTAAATCTTCCTTGAGACGCAAAGTATGATGAAAGCACTAAGCCAGGAAGACCTATATAGAAAAAAGGAAGGAGAATTTGAATATACAAAGATGCTGTAATGAACTCTTTTCCATAGAAATAACTTATAAAATGTGGCATTAAAAACTCTAAGAAAAAAATAATAGGTAAAAAAAGTATTAAAAGAGCTCTAATTATAGCCAAACATTTTTCAAGTTCATTAATATCTTCTTTTACTAACATTGGATACAAAATTGTATTTATAGCAGCGGGAACTCTATTTATTAAAGTTACTATTATTTGAGCTAATCCAATATAACCAACAATAGCAGGACCTAAAAAATTTATTGCAAATAATCTTGGAAATTGATCACTTATAGTTCTTATAGCTGAAGATGCGTAAATAAAACTTCCTTTTAATAAAATATCCTTGCTTGTAAGATCTAATTTTTTTTTGGAATCATGATGCAGGTTTGGCTTTATAAGCCTATAAAATAAAAAAAATAAAATCACAGCAAGCCAAGAAATTATTAATGAAACTAAAGGCAGAAGTATTGATGGGTCATAAATCTGGAATAGAGTATATATAGATACACCATTTAATAAAGCCTGAGAGAGAATAGAAAAATTATATGCATTATATTTAGATTCAGAGAGGAAAATATAAAAAATAATATTTCCAAAAATTGATATAAAAAAGCTTATAAAAACTAATGTTAAAAATTGAAGACTATCCAAAGTAAAGAAATCTATTATTAATTCACTAAAGCCATATATACAAACTGCACCAATAGCCAGTGCTTGCAAACTTAAGAATGAAATTTTCTTATACAAAGCTATGTTATTAGGGTATTGACTAGAATAAAGAACAATCAATTGGTCTATTTTGAGTCTAAATAATAAATCGCACACCATCAACAAGGTAAGGACTCCAATCCATAACCCAAATCCTTCTGCGCCTAAAGATGTTGCTATATATGTAGTTATAAAAAAATTTATTACAGAGACTACGACATCTCTTCCTAGAACACTTATTACCCTCTCAGAAAACAATTTTATAAACATTCTTGCCTTTATTTAAATAATATTTTTTTTTGAATTTTGATGACCTTTTAATGACTTTGCAAAAGATAAATCATCGTAATCATCTATGTCTACAGCACTAACCCAATTAATTGGTTCAAAGTTATATCCTTCACCATAAAATGACTCCGAATTTTTTAATTTATCTGACTTTGCAATCCAAATTGATCCAGTGGCGCAATAAAGATCATCTAGGTCTTGGGATTTCTTAAAAATACCCTCAGGAAACATAAATTCATGGTCAGAGCCTTCATTGAGCTTGAAGGACCACCAAGGGTTCATCCACCCAAATTTAAAACAGCTAATTTGATAGTCTCTTTTTTTTGTTTGAAAAATATTCATTGCATTAGCAATATCATCAGCAGTTCTTAGAGGACAATTAGCCATAAGCTGTGTTACTGAATCAAAATTCATATTCCAATATTCTTCTGATTGTTTTAAAGCATCACAAGTGGCAGGACTTACTGCAGATATATCATCAGAGAAGCTTCTTCTTAAAAACGGTACTTCAGCACCATATTCTCTCGATATTTTCGCAATATCCTCGCAATCTGTGGAAACGATGACTTTAGAAAATATTTTAGATTCAATAGCAGCTTCAATAGTCCAAGCAATCATTGGTTTACCCAAAAAGTCTATTATGTTTTTCTTAGGTATTCTTTTAGAGCCTCCTCTGGCGGGAATTATTGCTATATTATTCATATTTATTTACTCTAACATCGACCAATCTAAGGCAGTTCCCCTTTCAATATTTTTGATAAAACTTTTTTGCATAACCTTATCTAAGTGTTTTGGCATTAATCCAAGCCCTGGCCTAATAGCTCTAACATTTTCTGGGCATACTTTATCCCCAGCTTTCACATTTTCAGTTACATAAAGAGACCTTCTGTATTTTCTTGAATCATCTTCTGAAGAGCCAGATTTATAACTAATTTTTCCTATTGAGTTAAATGCTCGATTGGTCTCAATTACCATAGCCTTAAGTTCTTCTGGTTCTAAAGAAAAAGCACTATCAACGCCGCCGTCACTCCTAGATAAAGTGAAATGTTTTTCTATAATGCATGCATCAAAAATAACGCTAGCTACTGGAACACCAATTCCCATGGTGTGATCTGACAAACCAACATTACATTTTGTGAATTCTTTCATGTCTAACATTGTCGCTAAATTTGCATCTGATGCTTCAGCAGGATAGCTGCTTGTGCACTTAAGCAATATCAAGTCTTCGCAACCTGCAGATTTAGCAACTTCAATTGAATCTATTATGTCTTCCTTGCTCATCATGCCCGTCGATAAGATTATAGGCTTTCCAGTTTGTGCAACTTTTTTTATAAGTGCGTGATCAGTATTCTCAAGAGAAGAGATTTTATAAATGCCAATATCTAATGTTTCTAAAAAATCTACTGCTGTTTCATCAAATGGTGTGCTTAATGGAATCATGTCTAATTCTCTTGCAAACTCAAATATCTCATGATGCCAGTCCCAAGGAGTATGGGCTTCTTGATATAAATCATAAAGAGTTCTTCCAGCCCACAAATTATCTGGATTCGAGATAGTAAAGTCTTCGCTGTCACAATCAATTGTCATGGTATCAGCAGTATAAGTCTGTAACTTAATCGCATGAGCTCCAGCCGAAGCAGCTGCCTCAACTATCTTTAGCGCTCGCTCGAGTGATTGATTATGATTTCCAGACATTTCTGCAATAATAAATGGCGGATAACCTTCACCAATATTATATTTACCTAATTTAAAACTTTTATTCATAATTATTTGTATTAATACTTTTAATCTATTTAATATCTTATTTTAAACCTTTTAATATTAAATGCTTCATAATTTCCTCAGATGAAGGGCTTAGAATATTTTGCGTCTCTTTATTTAAAGATAGCCATTTAAATTTTTGGTATTCATTAGTTGGTTTAATTGTATTTTTAAAATCATTTTTTACAAAAACTTCTAAAACTACATCAATAACCGATTCTTTATTATCGATTAAAAGACCTAATTGATTGATTGATTCGATATTATTTGCAGAAACATTTAACTCTTCTTCAAATTCATCAATAAATTGATTGATAAAAGTCACATTTTTATTTTTATTATTGGATAAGCCGCCTGAAGGACCAAGTTCATAAATATTTTTATCTTGGGTAACGTTATTGCTTCTTTTGCATGCCAAGACAGCATTAGACGTTCTAATTACGCCTGTGACACCAGCTACTCTAAATTTTGGCAAGTTGATTGTCTCCGATTTATAAGTTTCTTGAACATGCCAATATTTATATTCAGCAAAATATCCATATATTTTATTTTCTTTTATGCTATCAACGTAGAAGATATTGTCGTTAAATAAGTATTTGTTTTTCTGTTTAGATAGATCCCACAGCCTATCAACTTCTATAGAAGAAAATTCTAATAATTTATTCTCCACAATATCAATAGAATAAGGTCTATTATTTTCGATGAAATTAAATTGCATCTACTAAAGATTGAATTTCATCAAAATTATTAACAACATTAGATGCAAGTTCAGATGGAGTATTGAGAGAGCCAGTTTTGTTTATTATTTGTATGGTCTGTATGCCAGCATTGGTTGATGACAATACCCCCAAACATGAATCTTCTATAGCAATACAATGAGATGGAGATACTTTTAATTGCTTCATTGCAGTTATGTAAGGTTCGGCGTTTGGTTTTCCATTTTTGACGCTTTCAGATGAACAAATAAATGAAATATAACTACTTAAATTATATTTTTCTAACCAGCCTTTGATAACATCATTCCTATTAGAGCTAACGATTGATATTTTTTTACCTTTAGAAAATTCTTTATCCAAAAAAAATTCAAACCCATGCCTCGGTTTCACTGAAACTGTTCTTATTGCTATAAATTCATGATATTTATTTTCTAAATAATCCACGCTATCATTCAAAAAATATTTTTTCTTCATGCCATTTAAGCTTTCTCTGAGGGGAACTCCATTGCCTTCATCGAACTCTTCTTGAGAGGATTTTTGCCCAATGTCATTCATGAAATCTTCATAAGCTAAATACATTTGCGGCAAGTTATCTAAAATAGTTCCGTCAAAATCTAAAAAAATTGCTAGGTTATTTTTCATAAATATCTTCAAAAGTTATTTTATATTCTTTCATAAATGCTTCTGAAAAATATTTTTGATTAAAACATGCAACTAAAATTTCGTCTGTAAAGTGAGTGTTTGATCCATATTGAGCTTTTCTAATTCCCTCAATTACATAATTAGAATTAAAAAATGTTTTTACAGCGCCAATGTTATTTTTATTTATACCACCGAAGACCTTTCTGATATCAAAGTCATCAAATGCTTTTTGACACCCTAGCTTTATTGCTATTGAGCCGAGTCTATATTTAAAATAATGTTCGTTGAAGATAAATGGCACTACATCTGCTGTTTTATTCTTTAAATTAATATCTTGAATTATTATTGTCCCAATTAACTCATTACAATTTATTTCGTATATACCATAATAACAGCGAGTGCCATTATCTAATCCACTTTCTATCTCTTCTGCAATTGATTTTTTATCAAACATTCTTGAACCCGAGCCGCTATAAAACTTTGCTAAGTTAGTGTTATGAGCTTCTATATATTCTTTTGTAATATCGTCACTCTTAAACTCTCTAAGCTCAACAATAATAGATTCTTTATTCATCAGTTTATATTCCTACAAAAAAGTAATGATCCTAAACTTTATATTCACTAATACAAACCTCTGCCACCATCAACTGTAATATTTTGACCAGTTATCCATATTGAGTCATCGGACAATAAGAACTTCACTACACTAGATATATATTCAGGTTTTCCAGCTCCTAATTTATATTTTAACTCTTCTTTTTGTAAAAAATCTTTAGAATAAGCCCTTTCCTTTTTTATCATAGGAGTATTAATCAATCCGGATCTAATTGAATTAACTCTTATTTTTTTTATTGAATACTCCGATGCTGCAACTTTAACAAAATTATCGATGGCAGCTTTAGTCATAGAATAAGTCGCAATTCCAGCATCAGGATTTTTAGAAGAGATAGATGAAAGAAAAATTAAGGACGCGCCATTAGAAAGCAGGCCCATTCGCATCATATTTTTTAACAAAAAGACATTTGCAAAAACATTTAATTGAAATAACTCCATAATATCTTTTTGGCGAACACTAGTTATTGGTGAGATTTTTTGCATACCTGCGCATGCAACCAAACCATTAAAAACTTTTCCTGAGTCTTTTAGATCGATTAACACTTTTTTTATGTTTTCTTCGGGACCAAGTAGGTCGAGCTTATGGAATTCAGAAAAAATATTTAAGTTTTTGCTAACTGGCTCGTTGCGACTCAAGTTAACTAACCTATGATTCGAATGAAGGGAGTTTGCAATACTTAAACCAATTCCAGAGGTCCCTCCGGTAATTAAAATATTTTTTTTAGTCACCAAGACCTGCCAGGATAACGAGATCCTTTACAGTTTGTGCATCCACTAGATCTTGGCTGCTCAACTCCTTACCAAACTCATCCTCAAAAAGCCCCAATAAAGTTAGGTGCGTCATAGAGTCATATGCATCTATTTCATCGAGACTTGAATCTACATCCAAAGCATCCTCAAGCATCATAATTTCTTGCAGTTCTGATAAAAATTCTTGCTTATTCACTGATTTGATCCCATATTATAGGTAATGGGGAGTATTTTAGCTCTAATTCACAAATCATGCTAGCCCATGATAGGCCGACCCCAAAACCTGATAAGAGGCTTAATTTTGACTCGTTAGCTATCAAAGTTTCATTAATTGCGCATGGTATTGACGCTGAGGATTGATTGCCGTATTTCGTGATAATTGAGTCTGGCACTCTACCTTTAGGTAACTTTAATCGTCTTGCAATTGTTCTTATAATGTACTTATTAGCCTGATGGAAGAAAAAGAAATCAACATCTTCTGCAGCTATTTTTGAATAATCTAGCAAGTTTTGAACTGCTTTTGGTTCAGTTCTTACTGCAAAATTGAAGACATCCCCTCCGTTCATTTTTAAATCATTTAAAGAGCGAATATTTCCATCTTGATCTTCTGTTTCTTTACTTGTTTCATTTGATAAAGGCATTCGAGCACCTCCAGCAGGCACGATGATGGATTCATAAGCGCCTCCATCCGAACTTAAATCAAAAAACATCTCTTTTTCATCATTAGAGATTAGCAAGGTAGCAGAAGCAGCATCACCAAAAAGTATTCCTGCAGAACGATCTAACTGATTTACTTTAGTGCTAAGAGTATCTCCAACTACTAGTAAAACATCTTTATTAAGGGATTTGATCATTGTTGCTGCGACAAAAAGTCCATAAATGTACCCTGAGCATCCCAAATTTATGTCCATTGATCCTACAGAAGTATTAAAACCAAGCCGACCATGCAAAATCGCCGCATTACATGGCTGAGAATGATCAGGAGTTTGTGTTACAAAAATTAAAAAGCCAATATTTTCTTCGTTATATTTAAGCCCTTTTAATAATTCTTTGCATGCCTTTTCACCCAAATCGAGTGCAGTTATTCCTTTTTTAACAACTCTTCTTTCACCCAAGCCAATATTATCCTTAATTCTCTTAGCTTGACTGATGTTGATGTTTAAACGTCTTGCATCTTCTTCAAAAGATACCTTGTCTGATGGAACTACAGTAACAACTCCTTCTATAGAAACCCCTTTTATGACTGTTTCAACCATATCACCTATCCTTCTTAAATCTTTCTGTATGACTTAATTTTGAATCAAAAATAATTTTTACAGGAACCTTATAGTTTTCTAAATTTATCTTAGCAGTTGAGCGAATATGTTTCTTTAGATCTTTTTCATTAATATTTTTATCTGGTACAACTCTTATGCCTACAGCTTGGCCTGTTATTCCATTAGTAACTGCAAATGCCGTGCAGTCGACAACGCCATCAAGCGACATAATAAAATCCTCAACTTCACTTGGTAAAACTTTTTCGCCTCCAACATTAATGACTTCTTTTTTTCTACCTATAATTCTAAAGTAATTATCATCTCTGATTTCAACGAGATCTCCTGTTTTAAACCATCCATCATCAATAGCTTTTTCATCTGTATTGATATAGTTGGATATTTGATTAGATGATTTTAGCCATAATTCTTTATTTTCTATTTTCCAATCAACATTTGGATCATCTATTGTTAAAAATGTTGAAGTGGAGGATAGACTTTTTGTTTGAACTATTCCTGTTTCAGAAGTTCCGAATGTTTGAAGAAATTTAACGCGGGGTAATTCTTTGGATAATCGAGTTAAAAGCTCTTCGGGCATTCTCTCTGTCCCGTATGTAACTAATCTTAATGACTTGAAATCAAATTCTTCAAATACTCCATCTAAATACATCATATTAAGAAATGTAGGAGAGCATGGTAGAATTTTGACCTGATGATTATGAATCAATTTTGCCATGACCGTAGGACTCCTGGCTAGTGGAGCAACGAGATGAACGGCCTTTCTTAAACCTGAAAAAAGTGTATTTAAGCCGCCAATATGATCAAATAAAAGAAGCAGTCCCATGCAAGTCGGCTTACCTTTATGATGTTTTGGGTTATTTAACATTGGGGTAAGGTCTTGACACATTGCTTTTGCAACTCCAGTCGAGCCACTTGAAAAAAGAATAACTCCAGTTTTCTCAGGAGTAATATTAGATTTTATGTTACTCGATTTGATTGAAGAGATTTTCCAATTACTTTCTAGAGATACACGATACACGGCATTAGATATATCTTGTCGCATTTGAATTATATTAGGATTGGGAGATACAATGGGAACCATTTGCCAGCCATTACATAATCCAACTATAAGCCAAGCTACACTTTCTAACGAGTAGTCACCTTCAATCATGCAAATGCTTGGAGACATATTTTCAATTTCTTTTTGAAAAGTTCTTAAGGCATTAGCTAATTCAGAATATGTCCAACTTTGGTTTTCGTTAGACAAAAATAATAAATTGTTTCGTAGTTCACAATTATCTGCCCACTCTTTGATGAGCTCGTTAGTCATGAACCCCGCCAAGATAGATCGTTTGAGCGGTAACGAAGTCGCTAGAGTCTGCTATGAAGAAATCTATTACATTTAACACATCCTCATTCGATCCTAGTCTTTTAATTGCCTGAGACTCTATCAGTTGATCTATTTTATCTTTTGGAACACTTTTTATAAGGTCTGTTGCAATTGGATTTGGTCCAATGCAGTTGACTGTTATTCCAAAATTTGCAAACTCTTTTGCAGCTATTTGAGTAAACTTTTGAACCGCCGCTTTACTAGATGCATATGCTGCCTCCCCCTCAAGAGACAAGGCAGACGCAACAGTTGTAAAGTTAATGATTTTTCCTTTAATTTTACGTCTCATCATTAATTTTGCTACCTCTCTTGAAAAAAGAGCAGTACCAATCATATTTGTATCAAAAAGTTTCCTGATTGAGCTAATGGGAGTTGAAAGTATATGATTCATTGAGGCAACACCGGCATTATTTATAAGAATATCTACTCCGCCATGTTTTTTACCTGTCTCTCTTATCATTTTTATCACTGAGGATTCATCAGAAACGTCACATATGAAGTGATCGTATAAATCATGTTCTAAGTCTGACACATCTCTGCTGCAACCTATGACTGTATGACCTCTACTTAAGAAAACTTCAGAAAGAAATCTACCAATGCCTTTTCTTGAACCAGTTATTAGGACTCGCATTAATCACTCACAGTTTTAGAAATATATTTTGCAAGAGATTTAACCGTTCTAAATGGCGACCTAGTTTTTGACATCACTGAGTCATCGGCAAGAGAAATAGTAATACCATAATCGTCATCTAGCTTATCCTCAAGATCTGTAAGTAATATGACGACACCCATACTATCTAGGAGCCCATTACCACCAAATAATCTTGTATCAGCATTAGCTTCATTTATTGCATTCTTTCTTTCTTGATCATCCCCTTCATCAATTGATTCTTTCAAGCAATCAATAATCAGGATTAGTGCTTTTTCAGAATTCACAATATACCTCTTTTTTATAAATTTTTAAAAATTAATTTTATCATAATTACGAAATTGGATTGCCCTCTAAACGGTATCTAAATATTACTAATTAGATATCTTATACAAACCTTTAATAATATTTAGTTAAAAGTTTGGAGTTAGCCTTACCAGCTTGTCCATCCTCCATCAGCAGCTATTATTTCTCCAGTTATTGATGAGCTTGAATCTGATAATAAAAATTCAATAGGCCCAATAACCTCATGCTCATTTAACATGCGACCACTAGGTACTAGTTTTGAATAGCGACCTTTAAAAGACTCATCAGACCTTCCCTCAACCCCACCAAATGCTACACAATTAACTCGAATACCATGTTTTATAAATCTTACAGACAATTCTTTTGTTAAGTGATGAAGTGCAGACTTAGCTATCCCGTATTGAATTGGTGCCTGCGTAAGATCTCCATTATATAAAGATGGATTCACAGCAACAGAGCCATATTGTGATCCAATATTAACAATAGTTTTTAATGAATCTTTTTGGCTTTGAAATAAACTTACTGAAAGCTCATATGGAACTGCTACATGCATAGTAAATTCTTTTAAGAGGTGCTGTCTTTCTGAAAACCCGTTTTCGTTAACCTGAAGGCTATCTACTGATCGTGCATTATTTATAAGATGATTGATTTCAATGCCCTCTGCATTAATTTTTTTAATTAATGAATTTGCTGCATTTGGCTGACTTAAGTCACTAATAAAAAAAGTTATATTTTGATCGCATGAAAAACTTTTTATAAATTTAGAAGCTCTTTCTTCATTAGTTGAAGTGATTACAACATTCCATCCATTTTTTGCAAAATGAGTTGCAAAACATCTTCCTAACTTCCCAGTGCCACCTGTTATTAGAATTGATTTCTTCTTCATTTTAGGCCTCGCTCGATTAAATTTACCACTTTTGCATTAAATTTAAAAGGAGATTTGCATTCACTTGTTAAAATTCCTGAAATAAAATCTTCAAGAGTATTTTTAAATGCAATAAATGTGTTTTCAAAAATTAAATTTAGTTCACCGTTTTCACCTATTATATGAATTTTAACGGGCTCCTTAAGATTTCCCAATGTAGAAAAAGTTGTAAGAACATCACTTTCCCACTTAACTTTAAGAGTTGTAGCCTCATTTAAATCAGATATTTTTTGTATTTGTTTTGGCTTGTCATTCACATCAAGCATTTTAAGAACGGGCTCAATAATATGGACAGCATATTTTTCCCAAGAATTCGGAATAGACGACGAGATAGAGATGATTTGACCAATTTTTTTCTTTCTGTCTTCTGTCAGGATAAGTTCTGGACTATATCTAAGCGCTGAACATGTAAATATTTGACCATCATATTGCTGATGTTTATACAATTGTTTTAGTGACGACATTGATAATGCTATAGGCTTGTCGATATATATAGGCTTACCAGCAATTAAAAATTGATAAGCAAACTCAAGATGGTTTTCAGCATCGTCTCTTGCAAGAAGAATTGCATCAACTTTTTTTTGAAGCTCATCTAAATTTGAAGATACATGTTCTATAAGAGAAGCTTTCGCTATATGCTCTGATAGATTTTTATCTTGAGTCCATATTGAGGTTACTTTTGCATCTAAAATTCTAGCATCTGGCCATTTTTCTTTGTTCAAATATTCTGAAATAACTGGGTATCCAGATGCCTGCATAGCCTTTGAATCATAACCATTAAATATTGCGCTCCATGAATATGGATGGCCATTTCCAGTCGAAGAACCTATGATTCCTAATTTTAATGTCATATTTTCCACATTGCAGGATTGATTAAAGATGCATCTTGGGAAGATAGAAAAGTCGGTATTTTAATAAGCTTTTTATCTATTAAGGTAATAATTTCTTCAAGTTGTTCTGACGATTGAATGCCGATTATAACTCTGTTAACAAAGTCAACCTGAAGAATTGAATTAATACATGCTTCAATATTTGTAAAACCTGCATTTATTAACCAGTCATCATATTTCTCTAATAAGCCCTTCCATGGTTTGAAATATTCTGGTCTTTCAGAAGATTTCATTAATAATAATCCTTGCAGAAATACAGATCTGACGTGAAGTTCTATTCCCATTTTTTCAAGTTTTATGTTCCAACCAGATGATATCAACCTTTGATCAAAAATATTCATAGGGGCTTGAACTATATCGATTTTAAATTTAGACAGAATCTCATCGAGCTCTTTAGTATCATATATAGATATACCAACTTTTTTTACAAGCCCTTCCTGCTTTAAGCCTAATAATGCTTCATAAATCTGATCGCCGTTATCAGTTAGTAAAATTTTAGTATCATGAAGTAAAACACCATACAAAGAGTTAACTCCTAACCTATCAAGAGAACCATTTATTTGTTGGAATATATCCTCTTTTATATTTTTATTTTTTTTATCTAATGAGTTTAACTTGGAAATAATATGAAATTCTGATACACCTTGAAGTCCTAAAGAGCTCTCACTATTTCCATAGGCAATAGCAGTGTCTAAAAAATTTATTTCTGATTTTTTTGCTATATTTAAAATTTTATTAACTTCTTGGTTGGAAACTTTGCCTGTATTATTTGACACCCCGTAATCTAGGCCGAATTGCGCAGAGCCAATAGTTAGTTTCATTATGTAATGAGAATTTTTTGCAGTACTGATATAACAATATTTTGCTGCTCTTCTGTCATTGTTGGAAACATCGGTATGGATATTGCTTCTTGATAGTAAGAAAGGGAATTTGGATATTCATCCATAGTGAAGCCTTTTTCCTGATAGTAAGGATGCATGGGAACTGGAATATAATGAATTTGGACCCCAATATTATTCTTTCTAAGAGCTTCAAAAACTTCGAGATGGCTTTTGTCAATATCTGATAAATTTAACCTTATTACATAAAGATGCCTGCTTGAATATACATAATCGGGTTGTTTTGGGGTAGATATTGGAAGGTTGACTAGCAACTCATCATATCGTTGAGCTAGTTCATTTCTTCTTTGAACGTACTGATCTATTCTATCCATTTGACTTATGCCAAGAGCGGCTTGAATGTCTGTAAGCCTATAATTCAGTCCTAAATCTATTTGTTCGTAATACCATGGTCCATGAGATGAATTAATCATAAAATTTTCATCCCTTGTTATGCCATGACTTCTAAGCCTTTCAATTTTACAAAATAGATCATAATTATTCGTTAGAGCCATACCGCCTTCGCCAGTGGTGATAATTTTTACAGGATGGAAGCTGAAAATACAGATGTCGCTATACTTGCATGAGCCAACTTTCTCTTCTCTATAATCTCCTCCAATAGCATGAGATGCGTCCTCTATAACATTAAATCCATATTCTTTTGACAGCTTATGTATTTCTTTCATATCACAAGATTGCCCTGTTAAATGAACTGGAATTAGGACTTTAGGAAGAGTATTATTTTTTTTAGCCAATTCTAGTTTATCTTTTAGACTCTCAATACAAATATTAAAAGTAGATTCATTAATATCGACAAAATCAATGTTTGCACCACAGTAAAGTGCGCAGTTAGAACTTGCAACAAAAGTTACTGGGCTTGTCCATACAGTATCGCCTGGCCCCACTCCTAATGCCAAGCAAGATAAATGTAAACCACTTGTAGCACTATTTACTGCTAAGGAGTATTTTGCACTAGTATATTCTCTAATCTTTTTTTCAAATTCAGGAACAACTTGACCTTGTGTCAGAAAATCTGATTTAAGAACCTTAACGACACTTTTAATATCATCTTCAGTTATTTCTTGACGGCCATAAGGAATCACTCTTAAATTTTACCTAATTTTGATTTATTCTCTTCAATCCATTCTAACAATTCTTCAGGTGCCATCCATTCGCTATTAGACCCACTGTTATAAACAAAATCTGAAGCAACTCTTTTACCATTCTTAATTCGCTTGGGATCATCTGACCATCCATTGATAACAGGAAGAATTTTATAGTGTTCATTATATTCATAAGTTGAGGGAGCATCCTCTTCTCCAATCATTTGTTCATGAATTTTTTCACCTGGTCTAATTCCTATTATTTCTTGAGTGGCATTGGGCGCAACAACCTTAGCAAGATCTGTAACTTTCATGGATGGAATTTTTTTAACATATATTTCACCGCCAACCATATCTTCAAAAGCATGAAAAACTAGCTCGACTCCTTGTTCAAGAGAAATCATAAATCTTGTCATTTCTTTATGTGTTACAGGGACAGATCCGGAATCTTTAATTTGATTAAAAAATGGAATTACAGATCCTCTTGAGCCCATAACATTTCCGTACCTGACCACTGAAAATTTTGTGGCATGTTCGCCAGTATATGCATTCCCAGCAACAAATAATTTATCAGAAGCAAGCTTGGTTGCACCATAGAGATTTATAGGGCTGCTGGCTTTATCAGTTGAAAGTGCCACTACACCTTTTACATTACAATCTATAGAAGCGTCAATAACATTCATTGCACCAAAAATATTAGTCTTTACACATTCAAAGGGATTATATTCAGCTGTAGGAACAATTTTTGTTGCAGCGGCATGGATTACATAATCAACACCACTTAATGCCCTATACAATCTATCTCTATCTCTAACGTCTCCGATAAAAAATCTTAACCTTGGCTCATTTGGGAATAATTTAGCCATTTCCCATTGCTTCATCTCATCTCTTGAAAAAATGATTACTTTTTTAGGATTATACTTCTCTAGAATCATTGGCACAAAAACATTTCCAAATGAGCCTGTCCCACCTGTTATTAAAATAGTAGAGTTATCAAACATTTTTTTTGTCTCCTAGTGAACGACTTTTAATTAGTGTTAATTCTTCAATAGCCAATTGCTCATCACTTTCAACCATTTCAGATATTAGCTCATCAATTGTTACTTTCGGCTTCCATCCTAGTTCTTTTTGTGCCTTGTTTACATCACCCAAGAGAGTCTCGACTTCAGTAGGACGAAAATATTCTGAGTCAATCTTAACAATAATTTTTTCTTTTTTAGAATCTTGAGTATCATCAATCCATACACCAACTTCTTGAACACCTTCTCCCCTCCATTCAATCATTATTCCTAGTAATTTAAATACCCGCTCTAAAAACTCTCTTACACTTATTTGCTGTCCTGTAGCAATAACGAAATCATTTGGTTTTTCTTGTTGCAACATTAGCCACTGCATTTCAATATAATCTTTTGCGTGACCCCAATCTCTTTTAGCATCTATATTACCCATATATAGACAGTCCTGAAGCCCGTGCTTAATTCTAGAGGCTCCAATTGTAATTTTTCTAGTGACAAAGGTTTCACCTCTTCTAGGTGATTCATGGTTAAACAATATGCCATTACATGCATAAATTCCAAACGCCTCTCGATAATTAACTGTGATCCAATAAGCATAGAGCTTAGCAACACCATAAGGGCTCCTTGGATAAAAAGGGGTTGCTTCATTTTGAGGAGTTTCTTGGACTAGTCCATATAACTCTGAGGTACTTGCTTGATAAATTTTTGTATGTTTCTCTAGATTTAAAAGTCTAACTGCCTCCAATATTCTAAGAGTTCCTAGGCCATCTACATTTGCAGTATATTCTGGTTGTTCAAAGCTTACTCCAACATGAGATTGTGCTGCAAGGTTATATATTTCATGCGGTTTTATTTTATTAATAATACTTGTAATACTTGCAGTATCTGTCATGTCACCATAATGAAGCATTAAATTGGCATCTTCACTATGCTCATCTGAGTATAAATGATCAATTCTCTGAGTATTGAATATTGAAACTCTTCTTCTTAATCCATGAACCTCATATCCTTTGTCAATAAGAAATTCTGCAAGGTATGAACCATCTTGACCCGTTATTCCTGTTATTAATGCTATTTTTTTCATAATTTTTAACTACCTAAATATTTATAACCTTAAAATATTATATTGACTTCAATTACAATTTATTGCTTGTAGTCAAATACCTAATAATTACAAAAAGCACTCCAGATATTAACCCTAATAAAAAACCAAGAATGCATATTAAAGCTCTACTGGGACCTGATTTAATTTCTGAAATATAAGGAGGGTCAATTATTTTAAATAAATATTCTGGGGTTACTTTGACAAGCATTATTTTCTCAACTTGAGACTGAATTAATTCGCTAATGCCCTCTTTAATTTCAGTAAGATTGGTAACTCTAATTTCATCTTTAAGATACTTAATAGACTTCTCGGCCTGTTCCATATCGTCATTTCTAGATAAATCATTAATTTCTAGGATTATCCAATCAAGCCATTGCTTTGCTATAAATGGAGAATAATGCTCAATACCCAAGGTAATTATGCCAGTTTTGTTATCCTGTATAACTGAAAAAATTGAAGAAAATTCTCGATAAGCCTCTTGCAATGATGGCTCAGGATTTCTTACCCATTTGTTTAATTTAGAGTTATAGATATCCTCATCGTATATTAATTCATTAGTTGCTCTATTCCAGTCTTTCGATGCCATTAGCGGCTCTACAATATTATATTTTGTTGCTATTTGGTTGAAGAATCTTCTTGACTGCATCACCTCTAAGCCAATAATAATTTGACTTCCAGCATTGCTTCCCATTGAAACTCCTGCAAATTCTGCAAGACCTCCTAGTTGACTGCCTAAACCAGATGACTGTCCCTCTAGGCCAACAGGAGATAGAATAGCATGGCTTCTGTATATATCAGACAAAGATAGACTGAAAACTATTGCTATAACGCTTGCCATCAAAGTTATAGAGCCAATAATATATTTACCACTCCATATAACTTTTACTAGCTCAATTAAATTAATTTCTTCTTTGTTTTCCATACTTTTCATTATAACTTAGATATTCTCTCGATATGAGAACACTTTAATATTAAAAATATTGTGACTGTATAGCTGTATAAATGGTACCCGGAGCCGGACTTGAACCGGCACGCCATTGCTGGCG
>CEST01003045.1_pt1 | contig 36170 bp, 32 predicted proteins | sample 326921 | NCBI WGS metagenome assembly CEST01 (sample SAMEA2621509, study PRJEB7988) | marine metagenome | biome: marine biome (ENVO:00000447); feature: surface water layer (ENVO:00002042); material: "saline water (ENVO:00002010), including plankton (ENVO:xxxxxxxx)" | depth 5 m
GTTAAATGTAGAACTAGAGGTGGTATGATTGTAGATGTTTTCGGAATAGAAGCATTTTTACCAGGTTCTCAGATTGATGTGAAGCCAATACGTGATTACGATCAATATGTAGAGAAAACAATGGAATTCAAAGTTGTGAAAATCAATCATGAATTTAAGAATGTTGTAGTATCACATAAAGCACTTATTGAAGCTGATATTGAAATCCAAAAGAAAGAAATTATAGGTCAATTAGAAAAAGGACAAGTATTAGAAGGTATTGTTAAAAATATTACTTCTTACGGAGTCTTTGTTGATTTAGGAGGTGTAGATGGATTAGTACATATTACCGATTTATCATGGTCTAGAATTAACCATCCAAATGAGATTGTAGAATTAGACCAGAAATTAAATGTTGTAATCTTAGACTTTGACGATAGTAAATCTAGAATTCAATTAGGATTAAAACAATTATCTTCTCATCCTTGGGATGCATTAAATGCAGAATTAAAAATTGGTGATAAGGTAACTGGAGAGGTAGTTGTTATTGCAGATTACGGAGCTTTTGTTGAAGTTTCTGAAGGTGTAGAAGGATTAATTCATGTTTCTGAAATGTCTTGGTCTACTCACTTACGCTCTGCTCAAGACTTCGTGAAAGTTGGAGACAAAGTTGAAGCTCAAATCTTAACCTTAGATAGAGATGAACGTAAGATGTCTCTAGGGATGAAACAATTACATCCAGATCCTTGGACGGATATTACTAAAAAATATCCAGTTGGTTCTACTCATTCAGGTACTGTAAGAAATTACACGAATTTTGGAGTATTTGTTGAATTAGAAGAAGGAATTGATGGATTAGTATATATTTCTGATTTATCTTGGACTAAGAAAGTTAAGCATCCATCAGATTTTGTTACTGTTGGTGATACTTTAGAAGTGCAAGTATTAGAGTTAGATGTTGAAGGTCGTAAGTTAAATTTAGGGCACAAGCAAACTCAAGATAATCCTTGGGATGCTCATGAAGTTACGTATGCAATCGATTCTGTTCACACTGGAACCATTAAAGAGAAGAATGATAAAGGAGCTGTGATCACTTTTGCTGATGGAGTAGAAGGTTTTGCACCTGGACGTCATTTAGAAAAAGAAGATGGGTCTAAACTTGGTAAAGGCGATACTATAGAATTTAAAGTATTAGAATTTAGCAAAGAATACAGACGAGTAGTCGTATCTCATACTTCTATCTTTAAAGAGCAAGAAAAAAGAAACTTAAAAGTAGCCGCTAAGAAATCTGCTGACGCAGAAAAAACAACTCTTGGTGATATCGGAGGTCTTGCTGATCTGAAGAAAAAAATGGAAGCTGGTTCTAAAAAGAAATAATTTATTTTAGAATAGTTGAAATTTATATTACAAAAAAAAGTCATTGCAATTTGCAATGACTTTTTTTATGCTATTTTTTTAGAAGTATCTCAGAATAAATTATCTTTGTGAGTAAAAAAAATAGCATGACATTAATTAAATCAATTTCTGGAATTAGAGGAACTATAGGAGGAAAGACTTCTGATAATTTAACACCAATAGATGCTGTAAAATTTGCCTCTGCTTATGGAACTTTTATAAAAAACAGAAATCCTAATAAAGATAACATAACAGTTATAGTAGGAAGAGATGCTCGTATCTCTGGGAAAATGATTAGTTCTTTAGTAGCCAATACTTTAATTGGTTTAGGAATCAATGTAATTGATTTAGGATTGTCTACAACTCCTACTGTTGAAGTTGCTGTTTCCTTAGAAAATGCCGATGGAGGAATTATCCTTACCGCAAGCCATAATCCAAAACAATGGAATGCTTTAAAGTTATTAAATGAAAAAGGAGAATTTTTAAATGAAATAGATGGAGAAGTAATTTTAAAAACTGCGGAAAGTGATGATTTTGATTTTGCTCAAGTAGATGATTTAGGAACTTACTATAAAGATAAAAGCTATTTAGAAAAACATATTCAAGAAGTTTTAAATTTAGAATTAGTTGACAGTGAGGCTATTAAGAAAGCAAACTTTAAAGTTGTGGTGGATGGTGTGAATTCTACTGGTGGAATTTTTATTCCAGCCTTATTAAAAGAGTTGAAAGTTGAATGCATTGAATTGTATTGTGAACCTAACGGCCAATTTCCTCATAACCCAGAACCTTTAAAAGAACATCTTAGTGACATCTCTGAATTGGTTGTAAAAGAACAGGCTGATTTTGGAATCGTCGTGGACCCAGATGTAGATCGTTTAGCATTGGTTTGTGAAGATGGTTCTATGTTTGGTGAAGAATATACTTTGGTTGCTTGTGCAGATTATGTTTTAGGAAGATTAGGTGGAGGAAATACTGTATCTAATTTATCATCTTCCAGAGCTTTACGTGACGTAACACATAAACATGGTGGAACTTATACAGCGAGTGCTGTAGGTGAAGTAAATGTTGTTATTAAAATGAAAGAAACAAATACGGTTATTGGTGGTGAAGGAAATGGTGGTATTATTTTACCAGCATCGCATTACGGAAGAGACAGCCTTGTTGGAGTAGCTTTATTTTTATCTCATATGGCAAATAAGAAAATATCTTGTAAAGCTTTAAGAGAGACTTATCCTAGTTACTTTATGAGTAAAAATAAGATTGAATTGACACCAAAAATTGATGTTGATAAAATTCTGGAAACGATGGCCTATACATATGCCAATGAAGACGTTAATACGATAGATGGCGTGAAGATTGATTTTGAAAGTCAATGGGTTCATCTTCGTAAGTCCAACACAGAGCCTATTATTAGGATTTATACTGAGAGTAACTCTCAAATAAATGCAGATGAACTCGCTGAACGTTTTATTGCTGAAATAAAAGAAATTACCGCTTAACTATGACATCCCTAGAACAATACTTTCAACCGTTTAGAGATCAAATTATAGGAATTGATCAAAATTTTGTTTCGCCATTTGGGGAGAAAAAATTAGTATATACTGACTGGACAGCAAGTGGAAGATTATATCGTCCTATAGAAGAGAAAATTACAAATGAATTTGGACCATTTGTAGCCAATACACATACTGAAACATCTACTTCTGGCGCTGCGATGACTCTTGCATACCAAGAGGCTAGAAATATTATTAAAAGACATGTTAACGCCAATGAAAATGATGTGTTAATCACAGAAGGTTCAGGTATGACTGGCGTTATTAATAAGTTTCAACGAATCTTAGGGTTGAAAGTTTCAGAGGGCCTAAGAGAATACACCACTATTCCTGAAGAAATAAAACCAATTGTTTTTATTTCTCATATGGAACACCATTCTAATCAAACTTCTTGGTTAGAAACCATCGCAGATGTTGTGGTAGTTCCTAGCAATGAAGCTGGTACGTTATGTGTTCATAAGTTTGAAGAAAGTATTAAAAAACATGCACATAGAAAATTTAAAATAGCTTCAATTACTTCATGTTCTAATGTAACAGGTATTAAAACACCATATCATGATATCGCTAAAATTATTCATAAATACGATGGTTTATGTTTTGTAGATTTTGCCTGTTGTGCGCCTTATGTGAATATAAATATGCATCCAATTGAAGAAGGGTCACATTTAGATGCTATCTTTTTTTCTCCTCATAAATTTTTAGGGGGCCCAGGAAGTACTGGTGTTCTGGTTTTTAATAAAAAATTATATAAGAACGTAGTTCCAGATAATCCAGGTGGAGGAACTGTAAGCTATACAAATCCTTGGGGACAACATGATTATTTTGACGATATAGAAACTCGTGAAGATGGTGGTACTCCTGCTTTTTTACAAACTATTCGGATAGCACTTTCTATTCAGTTGAAAGAAAAAATGGGAACTGACATGATAAAAAAGCGAGAAGATGAATTGAATAAGAAGTTATTTATAACATTAGAATCGATACCGAATATAAAAATTTTAGCTCCAAACCATAAAAAACGGTTAAGTATTTTTTCTTTTTATGTAGAAAATATACATTTTAATCTAGTGGTTAAATTATTGAATGATCGCTATGGGATTCAGACCAGAGGAGGGTGTTCCTGTGCTGGAACTTACGGGCATTTTTTATTAAATGTAGATCAGAAAACTTCCAATAAAATTAAAGATCAGATTTCAGAGGGATGCTCTACTGAAAAACCCGGTTGGATTCGTTTATCTTTACATCCTACTATAAAAGATACAGAAGTAGATTTTATTTGTAATTCACTTGTGGAGTTGTGTGAAAATATTCATGAATGGTCCTCAGATTATTCATATAATACTATTAAAAATGATTATGTACATAAGTCTGTGAAGCCTATTGAGAATGTACTAGTCAATAAATGGTTTCAAATGTAATAAGAACATCTATCACTTTTTATTTCCAGATGTCTGGCACTTTATCTTTATGTTTAAAACGTCTATGAGACCATAAATAATATTCAGGTTGATCGCAAATATTTCTTTCTGTGATTGTTAAGTATTTGTCTGTTATTTCATTTTCTTTATGTTCCCTAGGATGTTCTGTAATTGTTTCAAAAGTAACCTCAAAAAAGCCACGTTTTACCTTCTTAACAGTATAATTTACGACAGCCATATCAAACTTTTTTGCAATCATTTCTGCACCGGTATGTATCGGGACTTTTACACCCATAAACTTTTGCCAGTAGTATGTTTTGTGAACTTGAGGAGATTGATCGCTTAATAGCAAATATAATCCTTGTGTCCCTTCTTCAAAATTTCTAGCGATAGATTTAACAGTTTCAGTTGTTTTATATCCAATAAATCCAAATTTAGTTCTGGAGTTTTTTACACTCTTATCAAAATACTTATTACCAATTTTAGTATAGGCTCCAAAGCATTTAATTTTAACAAACAGAGGAATACTTATTGACCACTCCCAATTTGCTTGGTGTGCACCCATAAAAGCAATACTCCTGCCTTTATCATACAACTCATTAATTAACTCAGGGTTTGTGTACTTATACCTTTTTATCAATGTTTTTTTTCTAATGGTAAAAGCCTTAATACTTTCAACAAACAAGTCTGTAAAATGCTTAAAGAATTTCTTTTGAATCAATTTTAATTCGCTCAACTTTTTTTTAGGAAAAGCTAATTGTAAATTATCTAGGACTACCTTTTTTCTGTAGCCAATAATATGAAAAAAAATTAGATAGAAGAAATCAGACAAAATATATAGTATTCGCATTGGTAATAATGACAGCATCCAGATGATTGGGTAGGTAATAGCGAAAATTAAAAATTTCATTTAAATTTTTTATACTACAAATATCGTATTTAAATTTTGAATGATATATAATGAACCCAATGTTTTCTTTATGTTTGTGTTATGATACAAAATATGAGTCAAGCTGTTTTACTCCTTATTTTAGCAAACGTTTTGTTTTCTATGAAAGGTTTTAGAGATCAAGTTTTTTTTGAAAAGTATAAGTTCCAAATAAACAATATCTTAAAAGGTGAAAAAATTAGAATGATAAGTTCTGGATTCTTGCATGTAGATTGGCTACACCTAGGATTTAACATGTATGCTTTATATCTTTTTGGAGATATAGTTGATGCAAGATTAGGGTCTATTGGCTTTTTATTCATCTACTTTGGAAGTTTAATTGTAGGAAGTTTATATTCATTAATATATCACAAAAAAGAACTTTATTATAGTGCAGTCGGAGCTTCAGGGGCAGTCTCAGGAATTGTTTATTCGTGTATAATGTTGTATCCAGATATGCAATTAGGTTTGATATTAATTCCTATCCCTATTCCAGGGTATATTTTTGGAGTTGCCTATTTGCTTTACTCAATTTATGGTATGAAAAACAGAGTCGGTAATATTGGTCATTCTGCTCATTTAGGAGGAGCGGTGGGGGGCTTTGCGTTTACACTGCTATTGTATCCACAAATTTTCCAAGAAAATTCACTAATGATCTCTTTCTTGTCTTTTCCAATTTTATTACTATTAATTTTTGGAAAAAAATTAAATGTATAAAAAAAATCCTATCCGAAGATAAGACTTTTAGAGCGAGAGACCAGGTTCGAACTGGCGACATTCAGCTTGGAAGGCTGACGCTCTACCAACTGAGCTACTCTCGCTGATAGATGCTGCAAATATAAAATCATTTTTGGTTTAGGCAATGAAAAAATAATAAATCAACACAAATTTTATCACCTATTTTATTTTTTTATTTTTATTTTATACTCTTTATTATTAATACTTTTATTTTTAATGTTTTTTTTTAATTCAATTACCTCTTAGCCTTAACATTGAGTGTTAACAAGTGATTTTTTAATTATTTTCAATCTTTCTTTTAATATAATTTTTCTTTCTAATATTCTTGTTTTTGAATCTCTTAAAAGTCTATTTAATCATTCAAATTATGAGATAACGAGATTTTTCTCTCATTTTACAGAGTGTATATCATAATTTCACATCATAACCTCGAGTAGAAAAGGAGATAGTAAGATTTTTACGCATGATTTTTGCGTGTTTTAGAGTATGCCGTTGAGTGTGATTTTTTAGTTTTACTTTTTTTTCTTCATAAAAAAAACGTTTTAGATTTTTCACCTAAGACGTTTGTTTATAATACTTTAAAATACTTTCTTTTTTGTAGCGAGAACGGGATTTGAACCCGTGACCTCAGGGTTATGAATCCTGCGCTCTAACCAACTGAGCTACCTCGCCTTAATTATAAGTTTGCAAATATAATTCAATTTTACAGTATTGCAAGGCGTGTTTTTAATTTTTTTTAACTAGATATAATACCTATATTGTTGACGTAATAGTTGAAGATTACTTCGCTATCATAATAATTAATTAAAGTTGTAATGGAAAAAGTTAAATTTGAAATTGAATTCCCAATTCATGCTTCTCCTAGTATGCTATATCAATATTTCTCGTCCCCTTCAGGGTTAGAGGAATGGTTTGCTGATAAAGCAAATTCTAGAGGAAAAGTTATCACGTTTTTTTGGGATGATTCCGAAGAACAAGCATCAATTATTTCAAAAAAAAATGGAGAAAAAGCTAGATACAAGTGGTTAGAAAGCGGTGATGATGAAAGTTATTTTGAATTTAGAATTCAAGTTGATGAAATTACCAAGGATGTTTCTTTAATGGTTACTGATTTTGCTGAAGAAGATGAAATAGAAGAAGCAAAAATGTTATGGGAAAACCAAATTGACGAGTTAAAGCACAGAATAGGAGCGTAAAAAACTATAAATAATTTTAAATTGCTTTGGAGAAAATCCAAGGCTTTTTTTATTTATAATATGCCTTATTTCACTTAAATTTGTAAAAATATTTTATCAAAAAAACAATTAGAATGTTGAACTTTAATGGCGATTTATTTGCTTTTGATGAAGTAAGGATGACTCCAGATAACAGGGGCTTTAAATATGGGGATTCTATTTTTGAAACTATTAAAGTTGTTCATGGAAAACTTGTATTTTGGGAAGATCATTATTTTCGATTAATGGCATCTATGAGAATGCTCCGAATGAAGATTCCGATGGACTTTACATTAGAATTTCTTGAAAGTGAAATTTTAAAAACAGTTCAAATTAATAATAAAAGCGCAACACTTCGGGCCAGGCTTACTATTACTAGAAAAGACGGAGGTTTTTATACACCTAAGACTAATGAGATTGATTACCTTATTGATTTACATAAAATTGATTACTCTACAAAGTCCTCATATAGAGTAGATCTCTTTAAAGATTTTTATCTGTATTCAGGTCATTTATCTACTGTTAAGACAAATAACAAATTACTACATACTTTAGCTAGTATATATGCAGAAGAAAATAACCTTGATAATTGTTTTCTTTTAAATGAAAGAAAAGGTGTTGTGGAAGCAACAAATGGAAATATGTTTTTAGTGAAAGGTACTATCATTAAAACCCCGCCTTTAACAGAAGGATGTCTAAAGGGTATTGCTAGAGAGAAAGTTAAAAGTATCATAGTTTCTAACAGCGAATATACTCTTGAGGAATCTACAATTTCACCTTTTGAAATTCAAAAAGCAGACGAGGTCTTTATTACAAATTCTATTATAGGGATCCAGCCAGTTACAAATTATAGGAAAAAAGAATTTTCTACAGAAATCTCCAAAAAATTATCAATGAGCTTGAATATTTTAGAGTTAACTAGTAAGTAATTAGTTTAAATTGATATCGTTGGGAGCGTTAGCCCAAATTTTATATTCTCCACCTTTTTGCATCAATTTATTTTTCCAAAGTGTTTTATTGTCTACAGATAAAATATTTTCAAAATCATTTTCCGAAACAAACCAAGAATTATTAGAGACTTCTTCCTCTAATTGAACTTTAGCCCAGCCGGAATAGCCTAAGAAGAAACGGATCTCAGTATTTTTAATTTCGTTCTCTTGTAATAAAATTTTTAGAGACTCAAAGTTTCCACCCCAATAAATATTTTCACCTACCTGCATACTGTCGGGAATTAATTCTGGTATCTGATGAATGAAATATAAATTATCTTGTTCTACTGGGCCACCTTGATATATTTTAAAAGAGCAATCTATTTCAGGAATAATATCCCTAATAGTATATTGAAGGGGTTTGTTTAAAATAAAACCGATGGAACTACTTTCATTATGTTCTGTTAATAGAATAATAGACCTATTAAAAGAATCATCGTGTAGGATCGATGGTTCTGCAATTAATAGATTTCCTTTAATTAGTTTTAGAATAGACAAATTCTTTTTTATTAAAAGTAAAAAAAATAATTAAATAAAAAAAACCTTCTATAATAGAAGGCTTTTTATTCGATGTAAAAGTTTATTAGTTTACAGAACTGCTTAAACCAGCTCCAGCTTTAAACTTAACAACATTTTTTGCAGCAATCTTAATTTCTGCACCAGTTTGTGGGTTTCTCCCGTTTCTTGCAGCTCTTCTAGATACTGACCAAGTTCCCCAACCAACTAAAGCAACTTTACCACCTGATTTTAAAGTAGAAGTTACATTTGATGTTACTGATTCTAAGGCAGCTTTTGCTGCTGCTTTTGAAATTCCTGCGTCAGCAGCCATTGCATCGATTAAATCTGATTTGTTCATAATAAATAGTCTTTAAAAATTAATTGAATTTTTTTTTGCATATCTGCATAACAAATATATACGGATTGAGGGCTTGTGCAAGTTTACAGCTCTAAAAAAAGCAATTTTGTTAATAAAACTCTCCAAATTGTTAATAAGGAGTGTGATTTTTATAAAAAACCACATATGTACTGTTGATAAAGGCTTTAGAGCATTTTAGCATTGGGAGAAAATGTAAAGCCATTTAAAAGACTTTTGCTATCCAATTTTTTCTTTCCAGAAATTTTAAGCTCATCAACATAAATATAACCACCTTGAACAGCAATCTTAATTTCTTTTTTAGAGGTTATTATTGTTTTAATAGCGTCTTTGTGAATTATTTTTTCTTTTCGAACCTTGTATAACTTTACAGAAGTTTTGACACCATTATTTTCCATATCCGACCAAGCAGTAGGAAAGGGATTTAAACCTCTAATGTGATTGTATATGCTATCTAATGAGTCACTCCAATTAACTTTACAGTTTTCTGGAAAAAGTTTTGGTGCTGTTTTTTTATCTAATTCAGGTTGTTTTTGAGTGGTAATTGAATTTTCCTTGATATTAAATACAGTATAGGTAACTAATTCTGCTCCTAAATTCATAAGTCTATTATGCAATTCTCCTACAGTTTCATCTTTGTGTATTAAGAGTTCTTTTTGAAGAATAATTTCTCCGGTGTCTATCTTTTCATCAATAAAAAATGTAGTCACTCCTGTTTTTTCTTCACCATTAATAATAGCCCAATGAATAGGAGCAGCTCCTCTATAAGAGGGTAGAAGTGAAGCATGTAAATTAAAAGTACCATATTCTGGCATTTGCCAAACAGCCCTTGGTAACATTCTAAAAGCAACTACAACTTGAAGAGTCGCATTTACTGCTCTTAATTCGTTAATAAAATCTTCATTTTTTAGATTAGTAGGTTGAAGAAGATATAAGTTTTGTTCTACTGCATATTTTTTTACCGCAGACTGATTTATTTTTCTCCCCCTACCAGCTTGTTTGTCTGGTGCAGTGATAACTCCAACAATATTATAATTGTCTTCCATTAACCTTTTTAATATAGCAACAGCAAAATCTGGAGTTCCCATAAAAACTATTCTCAGGTCTCTCATAAAATAAAAAATTTATTATTGTTAGTAATACCAATGCTATCTTTTGATAGAAGATAACGCAAATGTATTAAAATAGCTTTTTCGTCTGCATTTAAAAGAGAGATAATTTCTTCTTGTGAAATTTCTTTTTGCTCTTTAAAGAGAGCAATTATATGTTGCTGTAAATCTTTTGAATTATTATTTTTCTGAGAAATACATACATCACATATATTACATTTTACATTAATCTCTTCACCAAAATATTTCAATAATTGTATACTTCTACAAACATTATTATTTCTTATAAACGAGATTAATTCTTCAGTTTTTTTTATTTGTTGCGTTAAATAATTTTGAATAGTTTTTGAAACTCTATTGATAGTTTTATCATCCTCTCTTGGTAACAAGAATATTAATTCTTCATTTGAACCTACTTCCTTGTAACTTAGAATATCTGATTCCTCTAGCTTTTTTAGTTCTTCTTTGATGCGTATAGAATTAGTTTGTGTTCTTTTTGCAATATCAAATTCATTGATTTTTATTTCCTTTTGAAAAACACCACCATAACTTCTAAGTAGAAAATCAATTAACTTTTTAGAAAAATTGCTATTAAAGTTGTAATTAATAAGTTGTTTGCTAGAAATTGTAAATATTATGGTAGATTTTTGATTGAATTTAGGGCTTATCTCTACGATTCTATTTTTTTTAAGAATTTGAAAGATATTACTTGTTTTATTGTGCTTTAGCTTATATTTATTACAAAATATTAAAAAATTGAAATCAAAAGGAGTCTCTATATGTTCTCCAATCGCTATTTGAAAATATTGATATAGCTTTTGATGTACCTCTTTAATTTCTTTAACCGTAGGAATATTATCTATGGTTTTTCTCTTATATGTAATAATATCATTTTCATTTTGTAAAATTACAGCAAAAGATTTTTCCCCATTTCTTCCCCCTCTTCCTGCTTCTTGAACATAGTTCTCTAAACTAGATGGTAAATCTAAATGAACTACTATTTTTACATTTGGCTTGTCTATTCCCATTCCAAATGCATTGGTTGCAACTATTATTAATTTTTCTTCTTTCATCCATAAATCAAAAGCATTAGATTTATCATTTACAGACATTCCTCCATGATAAAATGTAGATGAATATCCTTTGCTATTGATGAAATTGGAAATATCTTCTGTTTTTTTTCTAGTGTTTACGTATATTATGGTGGGATACGGGTTTTTTTTAAAGATCTGTTCTAATTTTCCTAATTTATTTTCTTGCGAAACTACTTGATAGGCAAGGTTATCTCTACAAAAAGAATTTTTAAAAATAGCAACATTTTGTAGCTCTAAATTTTCAACAATATCTTTAAGTACTTTTTTAGTTGCGGTAGCTGTTAGAGCTATCATATTAATTCCTGGTAGTATTTCTCTAATTTTATCTATGAGTCTATAAGAAGGTCTAAAATCATGTCCCCATTCAGAAATACAGTGCGCTTCATCTATGGCTATTAAATTAACAGAAATTTCTTTTATTTTTTGAAGTATAAATTCTGATTGTAATCTTTCAGGTGATAGGTATAAAAATTTATACTGTCCATATTTAAGATTGTCAAATAAGGTAACTATTTCATCTACAGTTGCGTTACTTTTAATTGTCAACGCTTTAATACCTTTATTTTCTAATTGTTGTGTTTGATCTTTCATTAAAGAAATAAGCGGAGATATTACCAAACAAACGCCTTCTTTTATTAATGCCGGAATTTGATAACATAAAGATTTTCCAGCTCCTGTAGGAAGCAAAGCTACGACATCTCTTTTATTTAATACAGCCTCAATTATTTCTTGTTGCGAGCTTCTAAAAGAAGTATGCCCCCAATACTTTTGTAAAATATCTTTCGGCAGCATTAGGCACTTATTTTTATCCAGTTAAGAATGAAGTCTGTTCTTTTTTCTATGGTATTAAAAGGAACATTTATGATAATGTAATTTAATTCTTTATAGGATTTTTGAAGGTATGTATCTATGATTACAGATTCTTCAAAACTTTCGTATCGTTCATTGTCAGATTTGAAAATTTCTCTCCAAGGTTTAAAAAGAAATACATAATCATATCTAAATTTTAAGCTTTTTTCTTTAAAATAGGTTGGATATTCTTTATTTGTATAGTCCATGTAGGCATGAATGTCCGGAAGACCTCTGTCAAAAAAAACAAGATTACTATTGCTGTTTATGGCTCTTATATATTGGTTCTCTCTTCCTTCTAGTAATAGCTGACTAAATAAAATTGGGTCTTTTAAGAATAATTGGTCAATTCCGTCTTTTTGAGCCTTTAATGTAACTTCTCTTGAAACTTCTTGCATGCAAAAAAAACCCCTATTTTTAAGCTCCTCTAAAACTGATGACTTTCCTGTACCTGGACCTCCAATAAGAACAATTTTTTTTTGCATAAAAACAAAAATATAGTATTAATTTATTATAATGATATAATGATGTAATTTTGTAACTGTTTCTGAAAATAAAAACTGAAACTTTAAAATGGAAGATAGAGAAAATTTTTATCAAAAATTAAAAGTTCAGCTAGATGATACAACTAAATTCCCATCAGACTATTTATATAAATTTATTGTGTCTAAAGAAGGAAATAAAGTAGGTCAACTTCAAAAGATATTTAATAATAAAGGAGCCATAGTTTCTACAAAAAGATCTAAAACAGGAAAATATATAAGTGTTTCTGTACTTTTAAAATTAAAAAACTCTAATGAAGTAATTACATATTACAAACAAGCAGAAACCATAGAAGGAATTATATCCCTATAACATCATGAAAAAAATAATTTTATTGATAGTGTTTATTTTAAGTGCTTTTAATTCGTTTTCACAAAAAGACACTAACACTCTAGTTTTAATAAATGGAGAACAAACATCTGTTGCAGAATTTAAAAAAGTTTATGAAAAAAATTTAAATGCCATAGATAATGAAGAGGCAAAAGACGTAGAAAAAAATCTTAATTTATTTATTAATTTTAAATTAAAAGTAGAAGAGGCATATCAATTAAAACTAGATACTTTAAAATCATACACCAGAGAAATAGAAACTTATAGAAATCAATTAATAGCTCCGTATCTTCAAGATAAAAATTATTTAAATTCTCTCATAAGAGAGGCTTATGAGAGAACTATAACAGAAATAAGAGCTAGTCATATATTAATTAAATTTCCTAAAAATTACACACCTAAAGATACTTTAGCCCTATACAATAAAATAATTATTGCAAGGAATAGAGTATTAGCTGGTGAGCCTTTTGATAAAGTTGCAAAAGATATGTCGGAAGATCCATCTGCATCAGAAAATGGTGGAGATTTAGGCTATTTTTCAGCATTTAAAATGTTATACGATTTTGAAGATACAGCATACACAACAGATCTAGGAAAGGTTTCACTTCCTTTTAAAACACGTTATGGATACCATATTTTACAAAATACAGGATCTAGAACATCCAGAGGAGAAAGACAAGTAGCTCATATACTCATTAATGATACTAGTCCAAATGGGAAAATAAAAATAGATGAAGTTCATTCTAAATTGATACAAGGTATTGTTTTTGCAGATCTTGCTAGACAGTACTCTAACGACAGAAATACAAAAAACAAAGGTGGTGTTCTTGCAAAATTTGGTTCTGGAAGAATGGTAAATTCATTTGAAGAGGCAACATTTTCATTAAGAAAAATTGATGAATTTAGTGCGCCATTTAAAACCAAATATGGATGGCATATTGTCAAATTATTAAAAAAACACCCTGTACTTCCTTTTGATGAGATTAAAGAAGAAATTTCGGAAAGAGTTCGGAAATCTGGAAGATCTAAGTTGTCTGACGATGCAGTATTGAACAGATTAAAAAAGGAATATTCCATTAATGTAATTCAATCTTCTAAGAAAATCATTGAGAGAAAAAATGTTAGAAATATTTCTAGAGATTCTCTACAAAATATCCTTTTAACCATAAACGAGAAAAAAATCAGTCAAAATGATTTTATACTTTATATTGCTAATCGAAAAAATCTTTCAGTAGATACTCTATTGAATAATTTTATAGATGCTGAGGTTTTAATCTACTTTAAAGAAAACTTAGTACATACTAATCTAGACTTCGCATCTACTCTTTCTGAATATGAGGATGGATTGTTACTCTTTGAATTAATGGAACAAAAAATCTGGAATATTTCATCAGACACTTTAGCACTAAAAAGTTATTTTGACTCCCACAAAAATGATTATGATGGTAAAGATTTAGAAATAATAAAAGGGAAAGTTATGAATGATTATCAAACATCGTTAGATAAAGAATGGATTAAGACATTGCGTTCTAACAATGACATAAAAATAAATAGGAACGTATTAAAAAAATTAATTAAATATTACAGGAAAGAATCTTGAAAAACTACTTCTACATACTAATTTCAATTATCGTTATTTCTTGTGATTCTTTTGAGCTTCAAAAAAAAGATATCCTAGTAGATCTTCCTATAGCAACTGTATTCAATCAAGACTTATACAAAAAAGATATAGGATCTTTATTGCCAAGAAATGTAGATACTAATGACAGTATTGTCCTTATAAGGAGTATTATCAATAGTTGGGCTGTACATCAATTATTTTTAAAAAAAGCAGAAGAAAATAACACTAAAAATGATAATTCAGAAATCAATACATTGGTAAAAGATTATAAGCAGGCACTTCTTATCAATGGTTATAAAGAGAAACTCATCAAACAACAGTTAGATACAGTAATTAAACAAGAAGAAATAGAAGATTATTATCAATTAAATAGCAAAAATTTTAGATTAAATGAAGAGTTAATTAAAGTAAGGTATCTTCACTTTTCTAATGAATTAATTAACATTAAGGAAATAGTTGGATTTTTTAAAAAAGGAACAATTGAAGCTTTAGATGAGTTAGAATTAAGACAGTTAAGTTTTAAATCTATGATGTTAAATGACTCTGCTTGGACTTCTCTAGAAAATGTTTTGTTAAAAACGCCTTTTTCGCGACGAAATTTGTTAAAAAAAACTAAATTCCTTCAAAAAGAAGATTCATTAGGTTTATATTTGGTAACTATAAATGATGTTTTACTAAGGAATGATATAGCACCGTTGCGCTACATAGAGCCCACCATAAAACAAATGATTTTACATCAGAGAAAATTACAGTTAATAAGAGACATAGAAAAAATAATAGTAAAAGATGCAATTCAAAATAAAAGTTTTAAGATCCATTAGTTTCGCACTGTTTATAACATTTTTTATTCAAAATACAACTGCACAAAAAGTCAAGATAGACGGTGTGGGAGTTGTTGTTGGAGAAAATATCGTATTAGACTCTGATATTGCAAAGTTTAAATTAGAATTAGAAAACAGTAGTGAAGGAAAAATAAAAATTTCTGATTGTGAAATGTTAGAGCAATTAATGTTGCAGAAATTATTAGCACATCATGCCGTTGTTGACAGTATTGTAGTTTCTGATGCAGAAGTTGATAGCCAAGTGGAAAGAAATATTCAGTTTTTTAGCCAAGAATATGGAAGTATTGAAAAAGTAGTTGAAGCTTATGGTTTTAATGATATAGAAGACTTGAAAAAAGAACTTTTTGGAATTGAGAAAGAAAATTCATTAATCCAAAAAGAGCAAAGACAAATTACAGAAACCATAGACGTTACTCCAGAAGAGATAAGAATTTACTTCAACGGACTGAAAGAAAAAGGGGAGTTGCCTGAGTTTCCAGCAGAAATACAAATAGCTCAATTAGTTCTTAATGCAGAAGCTACTAAGGAAGAATTAGAGAGAATTGTTAAGAGACTATTAGAATTAAAGAAACAGGTTGAAGAGGGGTCTAGTTTTAAAATGAAGGCTATTATAAATTCTAATGATCCAGGAGTTACAGAAAATGGAGGGAGATACTCCATAAATAAAAATAGTCAATTTATCAAAGAGTTTAAAGAAACAGCCTTTTCTTTAGATGTAAATCAAGTTTCTGAGCCATTTAAATCTATGTTTGGATATCATATACTCCAATTGCACGAAATTAGAGGAGAAACTAGAATAGCGTCACATATATTAATACAGCCAGAAATTCCTCAAGAAAAATTGGATAAAACAAAAGCTAAACTAGATCAAATAAAAAAAGATATTCAAAATGGAGTTTTAACTTTTGATCAAGCTGTGAAAAAGTATTCTCAAGATAAAGACACTAAAAATAATGGAGGTTTGATAGTTAATAGCTACACAGGAGAATCTACTTTTGATTTAACAAGAATGGATCCTGCCTTATATGCCAGAGTAAATAACTTGCAAAAAGGAGAAATGTCTGATGTTTTTTATGATGAAGAACGAGGTGGTAAGAAGATGTATAAAGTGATGATTATGAAAGACAGGACGAACACTCATATTGCTGACATGGTTGATGATTATGTTAAAGTTCAAAATCTTGCATTACAAAAGAAAAAACAAGAAACTATTGCTAAATGGTCTAGAGATAAAATTGGAGATACTTATATAAAAATCAGCAATGATTTTCAAAAATGTGTTTTTGAGAAAAATTGGAAAAAAGAAACTTCTAATTAATGACTGACGTAACAGCTATAAACGATCTGGTTCTTAAATTTAACGATTTAAAAAAAGAAATAGGCAAAGTCATTATTGGACAAGAGCAAGCTGTTACTTATGTTTTATTATCTGTTATTTGTGGAGGTCATTCCCTTTTAGTTGGGGTGCCAGGCTTGGCAAAAACCTTATTAGTTAAGACGGTTTCTGATGCTTTGGGTTTAGACTTTAAAAGAATTCAATTTACTCCTGATTTAATGCCTTCAGACATTTTAGGAAGCGAAATTTTAAATAAAGAAAGAGATTTCACCTTTATAAAAGGGCCTATTTTTTCTAATATTATTTTAGCCGATGAGATCAATAGAACCCCACCCAAAACCCAAGCAGCACTCTTGGAAGCAATGCAGGAAAAAACTGTTACTATGTCTGGTCATCTATATAAATTAGAATTACCATTTTTAGTCTTAGCAACACAAAATCCAATAGAACAAGAAGGAACTTATCCACTTCCAGAAGCTCAATTAGATCGTTTTATGTTTTCTATTAATCTAGAGTACCCTAGTTTTGAAGAAGAAGTAGAAGTTGTAAAGAGTACTACTACTAATTCTGTACCTGAGGCTAGCTCTATACTATCATCAACAGATATTCTTGATATTCAACATCTAATTAGAAAAGTTCCTGTAGCAGATAATGTTATAGAATATGCAGTAGCTTTAGTAGGTAAAACAAGGCCTAAAAGTGAGCAAGCAACAGATTTAGTAAAGAAATTCGTAGATTGGGGTGCAGGACCAAGAGCATCTCAAAATCTAATTTTAGCTGCGAAAGCAAATGCCGCTGTAAAAGGTAAATATTCTCCAGATATTGAAGATGTAAAGGCTGTAGCTATACCAATTCTATCTCACAGAATAGTAAAAAACTACAAAGCTGAAGCCGAGGATATTTCAGTTTCAGATATTATTAAATCTTTGTTATAACTTCTTCTCTCGCTTCATAAAAGCTAAAAACACTCCCGCCATATTTTTTTGAATAGCTGAGAAATTTATTCTCTGATAAATCCATGTGTTTTGAATGCTCTACAATTAAAAGTCCATTTTCATTTAATAGATGACGTTCAAAAACTAGATCAATTATTTTTAAAAATTTATCTAGTTCCATACCATAGGGAGGATCAGCAAAAATAATATCATTTTTTAATTTTGTCTTTTCTAAGAATTTAAAAACATCGCTTCTATAAGCATTGATAGATAAATCAAATTCTGCTGAGATTTTATTAATGAATTTAATACAGTTAAAATTACCATCTACTGCATGAATATTATTTGCACCTCTTGAAGCAAATTCAAAGGCGATATTACCAGTACCAGAAAATAAGTCAATTACAGAAATAGTATCAAAGTAATAATGATTGTTTAAAATATTAAATAATGATTCTTTAGCAAGGTCTGTAGTTGGTCTTACTGGTAGGTTTTTTGGAGCGGTTATTCTTCTTCCTTTGTGTTTTCCGGAGATTATTCTCATCCTAATAAAATAAAATTTGAATGCTTAGAAAAGTCTTTTTGATCGTTAAAAACAGCATTTTTAGAGTTTAATAAATTTATGTTTCTAACATATGTATATAAAATATTAAAGAGGTCAGAATTCTCTTTAATATCTCCTAAAATTGACACAACCGTGTCTTCAGTACTTAACTCTAGTTGTTCTAATGTAAATAAAATAAAGTAGATGAAATCTTCTTTTGTATGATATTCAAAAACATTAAAAAACAGAAGTTTGGAGTTTTTAATTACTACAATATCAAACATACTAGGACTTACATTTACGTAGAAACCTAGCTTAGTTTTAGATTGTAAAAATAATTTCTCGAGTAAAAGGCTTGAATGATGTTTATATTCAAATTCACCAAAATTTTGAAAAAGAAAATTATTAATATTTACATACGGCACATATACATTCTTACTATCCATAAAATTTAAATCATCATAAACAATTAGATCGGTAGCAATTGTTTTAATAGAATATTTTAAATAATCCTTTAAAGCATCTTCTTTAAAATATTCATTGGGTACTAAGGTGCTTAAATTATTTTGATGAATGACTGTAACAGTTTGAAACTCTTCTTGTAAAGATTTTTCTTCTTTGAAAATTTCTTTAAGTTTTTTTAAAATTAATTCTGGAGAATTTATAGCTTTTAAAAAACTAAAAGAAGAAAACTCATATACTTCATCATGAACATTAGTTGTACAAAAAGAAAATCCATCCAAACTGAATTGGATGGATAATTTTCTTTTAGAAGTAAATTCTATATTTTTATTTATCGTCTTCTTTCTCACGATTCGCTTTGTCATATGATGGAGGCCAATTACCACCTGTAGTTACTTCATTCAAAGAACCTACAGATACATATTCTCCTTTAATTTGGTCACTTTCAATCGCTTCCATTTCTTGTTTTACAAGAGAAACATCCATCCCTATTAAAAGGTCTTTTTTTTCTGTTCTTGCCTCGAAAACAGGTACTAGTAAACCAGCAATTTTTTCTACTGATCCAATGACAAGTTCAAATTTTTTCCCATCAACACCAGGAACATTGAACATATTTTTGTAATCTTTCTCTTCGAAACTTTTTAATATAGGCTCATATCCAATTGTATCTACAATTCTTTTTTCAACATCTACCATAACGGGTTGCCACTTACTTCCTTTATTGACTTGTATTACTGTATCTCTAACTTCAGTGATGGCAAATTTAGCACTGTCTATAAATTGAATTAATCCTTCCTTATTATCAGAGTAATTTCCATTTACTTTATAAAAAGCTAACTCAGCATCTCTGATGATTTTTAGATTTTGAATTACTTTGACGTATTTAACTCGCTTGTCTTTATTAAAATTAATAGGTTTCATAATCCCATCATAAATTTTAAAAACTAAAAATGCCCCTAAAAGAACTAGTACAATAGATACCATCCATTTAAATTTTAGTGGTAAGTACTTTACTATTAAATAAGCCAATCCAAATGTAGCCAAAATGGCAAGAATAATCAGTATAATCATTTTGTGTATTTATTTTTTTTCACGTGTAGCAAATCTACAATTTTTTTTCAATGATAAAAACTTTTACAGACAAATCGATGTATCTTTAACCCTTTATATATTACATGTTAAAAAATGCATCTGATTTTCATAGCGAACTTCTAAATAAGTTCCCTTATCATCCTACAATTAAACAGTCAAAATTATTTTTGCTATTGGTAGAATTTATTTTCTCTAAAGATGATCATTCATTGTTTTTATTAAAAGGATATGCAGGTACCGGAAAGACAACAACAATAAGCACCTTGGTTTCTAATTTATGGAAAACAGAAATGAAATCAGTTTTACTTGCCCCAACGGGAAGAGCCGCGAAAGTAATTTCTGGCTATTCAAAAAAAAAGGCATTTACCATACATAAAAAAATATACTTTCCTAAAAAACAGCAAAATGGTTCTGTGGATTTTGTTTTACAACCTAATAAACACACCAATACCATTTTTATTGTAGATGAAGCTTCAATGATTCCTGACAGACCACAGAATGGAAAACTCTTTGAAAAAGGATCGTTATTAGATGATTTAATTTCTTTTGTCTATTCTGGACATCACTGTAAATTAATTTTGATAGGAGATACTGCACAGTTACCACCAGTGAAGTTAAATATTAGTCCGGCACTTGAAGAAACTCGTTTAGAGATTGATTACAATAAAAATGTAAAAATAATAGAATTAGATGAAGTCACTCGTCAGCATGAAAATTCTGGTATTTTAGCAAATGCAACAGTTTTAAGAACACTTATCGAAAATGATGCTATTAATTTTCAGTTTAATTTAGGTTTTCCTGATATCATTCGTCTGGTTGACGGCTATGATATTGAAGATGCTATTACGGGGTCTTATGATAATGATGGGGTTGAAGATACTGCATTCATTGTTCGTTCTAACAAAAGAGCCAATCAGTACAACCAACAGATTCGTTCTCAAATACGCGGCCAAGAAAACGAAATTTCTACAGGAGATTATGTTATGGTAGTTAAAAATAATTATTACTGGCTGAAAGATTCTTCTGAAGCTAGTTTTATTGCTAATGGAGACACTTGTGAGATTTTGAGAATTAATGCGATTAAAGAATTGTACGGTTTTCGATTTGCCGAAGTAGAAATTAGAATGATAGATTATCCAAATCAAAACCCTTTTGAAACAGTACTAATTTTAGATACTCTTACAAGTGAAACACCTTCTTTAACCTATGAAGAGTCTAATAAACTTTACGAAGCTGTTAGAGAAGATTATATACATGAAAAATCTAAATATAAACAACTTTTAGCAGTTAAGAAGAATGTTTTTTTTAATGCTTTACAAGTGAAATTTTCTTATGCAATCACATGTCACAAATCTCAAGGAGGGCAATGGAAAACTATTTTTGTAGAACAACCATATTTACCTGAAGGACCATCTAAGGAATATTTAAGGTGGTTATATACAGCAGTAACTAGAGCACAAGAAAAACTGTATTTAATTGGATTTAAAAGTGAGTGTTTTGTAGATGATTAATGCAATAAATAACTAAAAAATAACCCTCCATAATCATTTCCATTATTGTTTCTTAAGTTGTCTATTTTATTAGTATGAAAATAGTAAGCATAACCAAAATTCCATCTTTTAGCAGTAAACTTATACCCAATTTCTATATCAAACCGAAATGCTTTTGGAGAATAGGTAACCGGACTATCATCGTTAAATAAGCTTCCTTCTATAGTAGCATCGAACGCTATATAGCTTAATGATGTTTGGTAATAAAGGAAAGACTCTATGTTGTTAACATTAAAAGTAGCCTGATTATTTAAATTGGTATTAAAAGCAATGGAATTATGTAGCGGCTGTAATTTTTTAAATCCAATTCTCCCTATAACACCAATTTTCGCCTCATTAAAAATAGTTCCAAGGCTTATTTTTCCTATAAAATTACTATCTAAATAATTAGATTTATTATTACTTAAAGCTTTATAATATTCAGTATTGAAATTAATAGCTACAGTATTTCTAATTTGATATTTCCATCCATTCGGAGTTTTAAAGTTATAGATTTCGTGAATTGCTTCTTGTAATTCTTGTCCAAAAGCACTTTTACCAACGACTCCAATTTGAATATTATTTTTTAGGAGGGTTTTATTTTTGAAAACCTTAGTAATTCCAAAACCGCCAAATAAATAGGCGGCAAATGGTCTATCATGTAAGTTTATATTTACAACTGTAGACTTATAAGGTGTGAAAATTTGATGACCAATTTGAAATTCAATTATTTTTTTGTCCAGCTTTTTAAAGTTTTTATTCAAATACCTGTAGGTGAAAAATAGACCATTACTATAATATCTATCTTTTTGGGGAGATACATACAAATCATTCTCTGTAATTAAGCTAAATTCTTTTGATAATTTTTCTTGTGAAAAAGTGACTTTAGCTAAAGAGAAGAAAATTAGAATAAAAAACAACCTCATAAAACAAATATAAAAGTTAATAAAACAGGAAGTTTAAAAATTTATAAAAAAAAAGTAATATTTTAGACCTCAATTATTTTTTACAGATGGCAGAAGTTAAACCCACATTAGACGCAGATGATTTCCTTAGCTCTTCCTCATCAGAAGAACTTATTTCTATCATAAGAGATAAAGGTATTCAACACCAAAAAGTATTAGATATTCTTTCCTATGAAAAGCAATTAAGACACTTACAAATAGAGCTAGTTAAACTTCAACAATGGGTGTTAAAAGAAAATAAAAGAGTAGCGATTATCTTTGAAGGTAGAGATGCAGCTGGGAAAGGAGGAAACATCAGACGATTTATGGAACATTTAAATCCAAGATCTTCTAGGTTAGTTGCCTTAAATAAACCCACTAAGGTTGAAAAAGGACAGTGGTATTTTCAGCGATATATAAAAGAATTACCAAATCCAGGAGAGATTGTTTTTTTTGATAGAAGCTGGTATAATAGGGCAGTAGTAGAACCTGTAATGAGTTTTTGTTCAGCTAAAGAATACGATGAATTCTTAGTACAGGTTCCAGAATTTGAACATATGTTGTATGAAGACGGCTTAATCATTATAAAATTTTGGCTCTCTATTTCTAAAGAAGAACAACTCAAACGTTTTAATGCTAGAAACAATACTCCATTAAAAAGATGGAAATTTAGCCCAGTAGATAAAAAAGGACAAGAGTTATGGAATACCTACACACATTATAAGGACGAAATGTTTAGCAAGACTCACACTTCTTACTGCCCTTGGATGCTTATTAAAACTAACAATAAAAAAATAGCTAGATTGGAAGCTATGAGGTATGTGCTTTCTAAGTTTGATTATGATGGTAAAAAAGAATCTTCTACTACATTAACTCCAGATCCAAATGTTGTGATGCGTTATTATAGATCTACATTTCAAATTGATTAATCATGGATAGAGAATTATCATCTTCAGAGTTAAAAAAATTAAATTCAAATAAGGCCCTGATATCACTTTTGTCTAAAGAGTCAATTAATATAGATAGAACACTGCGATATCTAGATTATGAGCGTAAGTTGATAAAGCTCCAAACAGAAGTAATTAAACTACAAACATGGGCTATTAAGAATAATGAAAGAGTTATTGTTTTATTTGAAGGAAGGGATGCAGCAGGAAAGGGTGGAGCAATTAGAAGAATAACTGAAAGAATAAACCCTAGAAATATTAAAATTGTAGCACTTCCAAAACCAACTGAAGATGAACAAACACAATGGTACTTTCAACGGTATATAGAACAGTTTCCAAAAGCAAGAGAAATGGTTTTTTTTAATAGGAGTTGGTACAATAGAGCTGTATTAGAACCAGTTAATGGGTTTTGTTCACAACTACAATATCAAACATTTATGGGACAAGTAAATGATTTTGAAAGAATGATTGTAGAATCAGGAATTCATCTAGTTAAAATTTATATGTCCATATCAAAAAAAGAGCAATCAAAGAGATTTGAAGAAATAAAAAGTGATCCTTTAAAACAATGGAAAATGTCTCCTGTAGATGAAAGAGCTCAAGAATTGTGGGAGGATTACACAAAGTATAAACAAGCTATGTTTGAGGTTACTGATACGGATAAATCACCATGGATAGTCATTAAGGCTAACAGAAAAACAGAAGCCAGAGTAAACTCTATAACTCATATTTTAAAAAGAATACCTTACAATAAAGACATTAAAATCTAATTATAATAAGTTTTTAACTTCATTAAAAAGAAAATATATTTCTGCAGCAATCACTTTATTAGTTTTAAGATAAGTTACTTGTTGTATAGTTGAACCATCTGAATGTTTTGGATCTGTGTATGGAAGATGAAACCTATTAATTGCTTCGGGAATAAACGGACAATTTTCATCGGCATTATTACAGGTTGTTAAGACAAAATAAGGTGTCTTGTTTTCTTGATTATTATAAATTTTTGAAAAACCTAACAATTTTTTTTGACTTTCATCGTAAGATATTTTATAGGTTGGGTTTGTATGAGAAATTTTTTCTAGGGTAAAATTAAAACCAACATCTGTTAAGGCTTTAACTGTATTTCTATGAAAAGCGGTAACTTCTATTCCTCCTGAAAGTGCATTAATATGTAAATTAAAATAATTAGCAGCAAAGAAGCTCCAAACTTGGCAAATTTGACTTCTTCTAGAATTATGTGTACATATAAAATTTATATTAACTTGGTTGTTATTATAAATATAATTGGTCGTTATTTTTTCTGCTATTTTTAATAAAAGTTTTTTTCTACTCTTATCAATAACAATACTTTGATGAGAATCTTTAAAGAAATCTTTTACCTTATTAGGATCAGTATTAATCATCTTCTTACTTTTGTTCCAAAGATACCATATCGAAAAATAATAAATTAAGTAATAATTAATAATGAGTTTTAAAATTGGTAAAAAAGTAGCAGTGCTAGATGACATTTTAAAAGGTGTTATTGTGAATGTATATGATCAACTTATTGATGTTGAGGATAGTGATGGCATGGTATATCAATACAATCAAAATGAATTGGTAATTATCGAAGAAGAACAACATCAATTGTCTAAATATTCAGATATCAATAATCCGTTATTCAATGATAAGTTAATAGATCAGAATAATAATGATACTTTATTTAAGAAAGATAAAAATGAAACAATTCTAGAAGTAGATTTACACATTAATCAGTTGATAAAGAGTACTAAAGGAATGGATAATTTTGAAATGCTTTCGCTTCAATTAGATACTGCTAAAAGAAAAATTGAATATGCTATTTCTAAACGTATTTCGAAGATTGTTTTTATACATGGAGTAGGAGAGGGAGTCTTAAAAAATGAACTTCATTATTTATTTGGTAGATACCCTATTCGATTTTATGATGCCTCTTATAAGAAATACGGACTGGGAGCTACAGAGGTTTATGTATATCAAAATCCAAAGTCATAATTAATAAATACTTTTGCAATATGAAAAAAGTTTATTTAGATAATGCAGCAACTACTCCTATAGCTCAAGAAGTTATAGATGTGATGCAAATCTCTATGCAAGATAATTTTGGAAACCCATCTTCTACTCATCAATTTGGAAGAAAAGCAAGGACTCTTGTGGAAAATTCTAGAAAAAATATTGCAAAATTGTTACAAATAACTGCCGCTGAAATTATTTTTACTGCAGGAGGTACAGAAGCAGATAATTTAATTTTACAGAATGCAGTTACTAAATTAGACGTAAAGAGAATTATTACTTCTAAGGTAGAGCATCATGCAGTTATTCATACTATTGACTTTTTACAAAAAAAGTCTGGAATAGATGTCGATTATGTAGACCTAGATCTTTTAGGTGACATTTCTTTAGAACATCTAGAAAAATTATTAAAAAATTCTAAAAAGAAGACTTTGGTTAGTCTCATGTATATTAATAATGAGATAGGCAATATTCTACCACTAAAAATAGTATGCGATTTATGTGAAAAATACCAGGCTTTATTTCATTCAGATACCGTTCAAGCAATAGGACATTATTCTATTGATTTACAAAAATTACCTATAGATTTTATTGCTGCGAGTGCCCATAAATTTCATGGCCCAAAAGGCGTAGGTTTTGCTTATTTTAAAAGAGGTTACGTTGTGCAACCGATGTTTCATGGTGGTGATCAAGAAAATGGTGCTAGGTCTAGTACAGAAAATGTTCACGGTATTTTGGGTATGGAAAAAGCATTTATAATTGCTTCTGAAACATTAGAGAAAGATAAGTCTAAGATGAATCTTTTAAAATTATTTTTTATAGAGCAATTGAAACTAATTCATTCAGGAATACGTTTTAATGGTCAGTCTAGTGATATAGAAAAGAGTAGTTGTACTATTTTAAATGTATTGTTACCCATAAAAAATGAATTACTATTATTTAATTTAGATCTAAATGGAGTGGCTGTTTCAGGAGGTAGTGCTTGTCAAAGTGGAGGTAATAAAGGGTCTCATGTATTATCAGAAATTTCAGATAAAGACGATGAAAGTTTCACTTCTGTTAGATTTTCCTTTAGTAGATATACTACTAAAAACGATATAATCTACGCAATTCAACAACTAAAAAAGTTACTATAAAGCAACTTTTTTAGTTGTTGAATTTTAATAAATTATCTACTCAATCTATCAAAAAGAATTTAATTCTAGTGTAAGTTTTTTTTTAAAAAAACATTTAATTTAGTTTCAAATTAATTTCAATCTGTTTTATCGTATTGACGAATCATGAAAAATGCCCATATTAAAACACAGGCAACAACAAAAACAGAAAAGTATGACACTATTTTATCTGCGCTCATCTTTTATTAGTTTAATGTAAATCATTATACCTAACAATGTAGGTGCCCAAAGACCTAAAAATATTCCGTGTAATTTATTTCCAGATAAAAATAAATATTCTGCTATTATAATTATAATAGCACAAACTACCAACATTAGAATATTAGACAATCCTAATTTTTTTATAAAACTCATATAAATATTTTCTTAAAAATATATATTTTTTTTGATTTACTATCTATTTATTTTTTTATTATAAAAAATTCAATTCATAGATTAATTTTTCTTGATTTAGTAGGGTAATAATATACTTTCAAGATTAGTAAAATATTTTTTAATATTTTTCTTTAAAACCTTTTTTATATTAGGAGTACAATAGATTTATTAATTTTTGTAATTTACCATTCCAACACAAAAATCTATTTTAAAATACTTCTTAAAATTAAAGTATTTAAGTAATTGATTTTTAAATAACTTGGATAATTATAATATGACACAACCATACGTTAAATCAACTATAGAAAGCGAAGTTGCATACATTGAGTTTTTTCATCCTGATCATAATTCATTACCAGAAATTATATTAGTTGAATTAATTGAAGCTATTATAGATGCAGGAAATAATGATAGAATTAAAGTGATAGTCTTAAGAAGTGGAGGAGAACGCACATTTTGTGCAGGAGCTAGTTTTAAAGAGTTAATTAATATCAATGATGAAGCTAGTGGAAAATTATTCTTTTCAGGTTTTGCTAATTTAATCAATACTATGCGTAAATGCCCTAAATTTATTATAGGAAGAGTACAAGGAAAAACTGTTGGTGGAGGCTTAGGTTTAGTAGCTTCAACGGATTATTGTATGGCATCTAAGTTCGCATCTATTAAGTTAAGCGAATTAAATATTGGTATTGGTCCCTTTGTTGTTGGACCAGCTATTGAGCGTAAAATTGGATTAAGTGCCTTGTCTCAGATTGCCATTGATACCGATACATTTTATAGCGCTGAATGGGCAAAACAAAAAGGTCTCTATACATTTGTCTATGAAAGTACTGAAGAGCTAGATAAAGCTGTAAAAGAAACCGCTGAACACTTGTCTACCTTTAGTATAGAATCAATGAGAGAGATGAAAAAAACATTTTGGGAAGGAACAGAAAATTGGGATATTTTATTGGCAGAACGAGCAAAAACTAGTGGGAAATTGGTTCTTTCTGATTTTACTAAAAAAAAATTGAATAGTTTCAAATAGCTTTATCAATTTTAAACAATAGTTCAGATTTTTTTAATCTGATAATTATAAAATTAATCACAATACAAATAGTTTTTTAAAATTTAAAATTAGTAGTTTTTAAAACTATAAAATAAACCATTACATTAAACTTAATAAATTACTTTTTGGATTGCTTTTAGGTGCAATTGTTTTTTTACTTAAATAAATATATTCACCATTTTAGCCAAAAAAATAAAATTTTTTAATTTTTACAACATAAAAATAATAATTTTTCTTAAAATATTATTTTTATGAATTTATGAATATAGTTTTGTTAAAAAATGATATTTACATTTTCACTTCCTTCAAATTTAGAAAAATTACATTTTTCTTAATTTTTACCATTTTTTTTTGAGACTCATTTACTTTACGAAATCCTTTTCGAAGCTGCCTACTCTACTGTTTATTAGGTTTTTAGATGTTTTTACTTGTAATTTGTTACATGTAAATTTAAAAAACACAATGAAAAATTTTAAATCAATAATTTTTATTTTGCTATTTTTTGTCAGTATCAAGGCTTATACTCAAGAGAAAGAAGTAGAAAAAAAAGTTACATTCAGTGGGAGTATAGATACCTACTTTAGAACCAATTTTAACGGGCCAAACGATGAAAATGCGATAGCACCTAGTTCATCATTTGCAAATCTTCCTGGGTTTGCTTTAGGAATGTTAAATTTATTAGGATCATATGAAGGTGAGAAAGTTGGTTTTGTAGCAGATTTAGTTTTTGGACCAAGAGGGGAAGATGCTATTTTTGCCTCTTCTTTTTTGAGACCCAATGGAAGTTCAAATATCATAAATCAGCTGTATGCTTATTGGAAAGTAAGTGAAAAAGCCACAATCACTCTTGGTAATTTTAATACTTTCTTAGGATACGAAGTAATTTCTCCAACAGCTAACTTCAATTATAGTACTTCTTACTTATTTTCATATGGTCCTTTTAGTCATTCTGGTGTTAAAGTTGATTTTACTTTATCAGAAAAAGCTAGTATTATATTAGCTGTTATGAATCCAACTGATGCTACTGAATTTAACCCAACAGGAAATTATGCTTTTGGTGGACAAGTTGGATATTTAGACCAATTTTTAAATTTCATTATTGATGATGGGGCATATGAAATAGATTTTACAGGAGGTTTTGATATATCTAATTATTTTTTCTTAGGAATTAATGCTGCTTATTTTGATAATAATGGAATTGGTTTTACAGGAGTTGCATTGTATCCTCAATTAGCTATAAGTGACTCTTCTAAAATTGGTGTTAGAACTGAATATTTTAAAGAATTAGGATACATAGGAGCTATCGGTTCAAGAGTAGGAAATTCTTATCTTTTTGCAGCTACTCTAACAGGTAATTATAAAGTTGGGGATTTGATTATCATACCAGAAATTCGTTTAGATTCTAGTTCAGATAATTTCACTTTAAATACAAACTTATCACCAAATAGTAGCTTAAGCTCGTTTTTATTGGCTGCAGTTTATAAATTTTAATAAAAAACAATTTTTACAAATATGAAAAAAGTAGAAGCAATTATCCGTAAATCAAAGTTTCGCAAAGTGAAAGATGCTCTCCATGATGTGGGAGTAAATTTTTTCTCTTATTGGGATGTAACAGGAATAGGAAATGAAAAAGAAGGACATGTCTATAGAGGTGTTAGCTATAGTACAAGTGATATTCAACGAAGATATATATCAATTGTTATTAATGATGATTTTGAAGAAGTAACAATTAATGCTATCCTTTCGGCAGCTTCTTCAGGAGAATTAGGAGATGGGAAAATATTTGTTTCTGAAATTCTAGAATCCTATAGAATTCGCACAAAAGAAAAAGGTAGAATAACCTTAAGCTAATCATTAACAATATTCATAAATATGGAATTATTAACAATTAATAATGTATGGATGATGATCTGTACAGCTCTTGTTTTCTTTATGCATTTGGGTTTTGCTTTTTTAGAAATTGGATTGACAAGACAAAAAAACACTATCAATATTTTATTTAAAAATATATTTATTGTCACAGTTGGATTGCTTCTATATAGTATCGTAGGATTCAATTTAATGTACCCTGGTTTTACTGAAGGTTCTCTTGGATTCTATGGATTTTCAGGATGGGGTTTAGAAGCTCCAATAATAGATGGGTCGTTAGATTTAGGGTACAATATAGGATACACATATTGGACAGATTTCTTATTTCAAGGAATGTTTGCGGCAACTGCTGCTACTATTGTTTCTGGAGCTGTTGCTGAACGAATGAAACTTGGACCTTTTATGATTTTTACAATTTTTTATGTAGGGTTTATATACCCTTTAGCAGGTTCTTGGAAATGGGGAGGCGGTTTCTTAGACATGAGGGAAGTTCCTTTTTATGATTTTGCAGGATCAACATTAGTTCATTCTGTTGGTGGTTGGGCAGCATTGGTATCAGTTTGGTTACTCGGTTCTCGTATCGGGAAATTCAAAAATGGAAAAACTCAAGCAATACCTGGACATAATATTCCAATAGCAACTGCAGGAGTTTTAATCCTTTGGTTAGGTTGGTTTGGGTTTAATGGAGGTTCGGTACTTTCTGCTGATCCAGCAGCAACATCCATTACTTTAGTAGCAACATGTTTAGCAGCTGCAGCTGGAGGAGTAATTGCTTTTATCATATCAATATTACTCTATAAAAACTTTGATTTAACCATCTTTCTTAATGGTATTTTAGGAGGCTTGGTTGGAATTACAGCAGGAGCAGATCAGATGTCGCCAACAGATGCCATAATTATTGGAGCGATAGCAGGAGCTATTATAGTTTTTGCTGTATCATTAATTGATAAATTAAGATTAGATGATCCGGTAGGTGCTATAGCTGTTCACTTAGTTTGTGGAATATGGGGAACATTGGCCGTAGGAATTTTAGGAAACCTAGCAGGTTGGGATCAATTTGTTAGCCAATTGGTAGGTGTAGGATCCTATGCGTTAATTTGTATTGCTTCATCTTTCATTATCATTTTTACTTTAAAAAAGACAGTAGGAATAAGAGTTTCTGAAAAGGAAGAATTAGAAGGACTGGATAAACATGAACACGGAATGGGAGCTTATTCAGATTTTAGGATGAATGAACATTGAGTATTCTTATAGATAATAGACTACAGTTTCCAATACAGGAAAAATGCATTGAGATTAATGCATTTTTCCTGCATAGAAATATTTTTTTAAGAACCAGTATAAATTAAATATATGTAATAGACATGAAAGATCAAGGATTGTATTTAAGTGAGTTTGAACATGAAAATTGTGGTGCTGGTTTTATCTGTAACCTAAATGGAGAAAAGACAAATCAAATTATTCACGATGCTTTAGAAATCTTAGTAAAATTAGAACATCGTGGAGGCGTGAGTGCTGATGGTAAAACAGGAGATGGTGCTGGTTTATTAATAGATATTCCTCATGTATATTTCAAACGTGTATGTGATTTTACGATTCCAAATCAAAGAGACTATGCTGTTGGAATGATATTTTTACCAAAAAACGAAAACCAATACAGATATTGTAAAGATGTTTTTATTAACGAAATAAAAAATCAGGGGCTTACTATCTTAGGATCGAGACCAGTCCCAGTAGACTCATCTCAACTTGGCCAAATAGCATTGGAGTCAGAGCCAAATATTGAACAATTATTTATTGGTAAATCAACTGATTTTGATGAAGCTACTTTTAAAGCAAAGCTATATGTTGCTAGAAAAATAGCAGAACATACTATTAGAAAATCTAAAATTTCTGAAAGTAATTATTTTTATATTCCAAGTTTATCAATAACAACGATTATATATAAAGGGATTATAATGCCTGAAGATATTGGACCTTATTATAAAGATTTACAAGAAATAGATTTGGTGACACGTTTGGCATTAGTGCATCAGCGTTTCTCTACTAATACTATGCCAACTTGGGAGTTGGCACAACCCTTTAGACATATTTGCCAGAATGGAGAGATCAACACACTTCGTGGTAATGTTAGTAGAATGCGTGTACGTGAAGAAATCATGAAAAGTGATGTTTTTGGTCCTCAAATTGAAAAATTATTTCCAATCATTTTACCAGGAAAATCTGATTCAGCTTCTATGGATATGGTGGTAGAATTATTAACTCATACAGGTCGTTCATTACCAGAAATTATGATGATGATGATCCCTGAAGCATGGGAAAAACACAAGACCATGTCTAAAGAAAGAAAAGCTTTTTACGAATACAACTCTTGTTTGATGGAGCCTTGGGATGGCCCCGCTTCTGTTCCATTCACAGACGGAGATTATATTGGTGCCTTATTAGATAGAAATGGATTAAGACCCTCAAGATATACTGTCACTAAAAGTGGTAAACTAATCATGTCATCAGAAATTGGTGTTGTTGATGTATCGCCAGCTGATGTAAAAGAACATGGTCGACTAGAACCAGGAAAAATGTTCTTAGTAGACATGAACAAAGGAAGAATTATTCAAGATGAAGAGATAAAAAGTAAAATTGTTTGTGAAAGACCCTACCAAGAATGGTTAGATAAAACTAGGTTACATTTAAAAGATATCCCTTATACAGGTGAAACATGTCCAGTAGAAACAATAGATATTAAAACAAGACAACGTTTATTCAATTATACGCTAGAAGATATCCAAGAAGTAATTACACCCATGGCAATTGTTGGTAAAGAAGCCCTAGCATCTATGGGTATTGACACTCCTTTAGCTGTTCTATCGGACAGACCTCAATTAATATCTAATTACTTTAAACAATTATTTGCTCAAGTTACCAATCCTCCTTTGGATGGTATTCGTGAAGAGATTGTAACGGATATTAGTTTGTCTCTTGGAAAAGATAGAAATATCTTTAGTATCACAGAAAGACAGTGTAGAAAATTAAAAATTCAGAATCCTGTTATTTCAAACACTGATTTAGAAAAAATAAGAAATATTTCTATTGAAAGTTTCAAAGCTGAAACCATTGAAATGTTGTATTCTAAACCGAAGGGACTTAATGGCTTAGAAGACGCCTTAGATGCTATTATTGTTAAAATAGAAAAAGCTTTAGAAAGGGGTACAAATATTATTATTTTATCAGATAGAGGTGTTAACAAAGAATTTGCTCCGATACCAGCTTTATTAGCTTGTTCTTTTGTAAATCATCAAATGAATCGGTTGCGTAAGCGTTCATATTTTGATATTATTATTGAATCTGCAGAGCCTCGTGAGCCACATCATTTTGCAACCTTATTTGGTTATGGAGCGAGTGCAGTGAATCCATATATGGTGAATGAAATTATCAGAATGCAAGTAAAAGAAGGTTTTATTACTGATTTAAACGAGCAAGAAGCAGTTGACAATTTTAACAAAGCTATTGGAAAGGGAATTTTAAAAGTAATGAACAAAATTGGAATCTCAACACTACATTCTTATAGAGGATCTCAGATCTTCGAAATTGTAGGTTTTAATTCTCAATTTGTAGAAAAATATTTCCCATATACAGCCTCCAGGATTGAAGGTATTGGTTTGTATGAAATTGAAAAAGAAATCAACCAAAGATACAAATATGCATATCCAGATTCTCAAATAAACAAACGTTTAGGGTTAAATATTGGAGGAGAATATCGATGGAGAAGAAATGGGGAAAGACATATGTTCAATCCTACAACAATATCAAAATTACAACAGGCAGTTCGATTAAATGACCAGGCTAGTTATGATGTATATTCCAAAGAAATTAACGAACAATCTGAAAACTTAATGACAATTCGGGGATTATTTGAATTTGACAACTTAAATCCTATTCCATTAGATGAAGTAGAGCCTTGGACAGAGATTGTAAAACGTTTTAAAACCGGCGCAATGTCTTATGGATCTATTTCACGAGAAGCTCATGAAAACTTAGCTATTGCTATGAATAGAATTGGTGGTAAATCCAATTCTGGTGAAGGTGGTGAAGACAGAAAACGCTTCATTCCAGATGCTAATGGAGATAGAAGAAACTCTTCTATTAAACAGGTTGCATCTGGTAGGTTTGGTGTCACTTCTCATTATTTAACAAATGCGAATGAAATCCAAATAAAAATGGCGCAAGGAGCGAAACCTGGTGAAGGTGGTCAATTGCCTGGATTTAAAGTTTTACCCTGGATTGCTGCTGCAAGAAATTCAACGCCATTTGTAGGTTTAATTTCTCCCCCACCACATCATGATATTTATTCAATTGAAGATTTAGCTCAATTAATTTTTGATTTAAAAAATGCCAATCGTGAAGCTAGAATTAATGTCAAATTAGTTTCTGAAGTTGGAGTAGGCACTATTGCTGCAGGTGTAGTAAAAGCAAAAGCAGATGTTGTTTTAATTTCTGGCTATGACGGAGGAACTGGAGCCTCTCCGCTGACATCACTAAAACATGCAGGACTGCCTTGGGAGCTTGGCTTGGCAGAAGCACAACAATCTTTAGTAATGAATAGCTTACGAAGCAGAATTGTTGTAGAATGCGATGGTCAGTTAAAAACTGGTAGAGATGTTGCAATAGCTGCATTGCTAGGCGCTGAGGAATTTGGTTTTGCAACTGCTCCTCTAGTTGCATCAGGTTGTATAATGATGCGTAAATGCCACCTAAATACTTGTCCAGTAGGTATTGCTACACAAGATAAAGAATTGCGTAAAAACTTTAAAGGAACTCCAGAACATGTAATTAACTTCTTTTTCTATGTTGCAAATGAATTAAGGAGTATCATGGCACAATTAGGTTTTCGTTCAATGAACGAAATGATTGGTCAGACACATAAAATAAATTCAAATAAAGCGATAACACATTACAAAGCAAAAGGCTTAGATTTATCTTCTATTTTACACACACCTAACGGCTATCGTTCTAAGGCTGTTAAGAGTTCTGAAAAACAAGATCACGGTCTAGAAAATGTACTCGATATGACATTGATAAAGGATGCTAAATTTGCTATTAATGATAAAAAAACAACAACTCTAAGTTACCCAATCAATAATTTAAATCGTTCTGTTGGAGCAATGTTAAGTAATGAAATTTCTAAAATTCACGCTCATATAGGATTGCCTGAAGATACATTGAAGCTAAACTTCACAGGATCAGCTGGTCAAAGTTTTGGAGCTTTTGGTGCTCATGGAGTTACTTTTAATTTAGAAGGAAATACTAATGATTATTTAGGTAAAGGATTGTCTGGAGCTAAGTTGATAATTAAAAAACCTGTAGAAGCAGATTTTATTGCAGAAAATAATGTTATAGTAGGTAATGTTTGTTTATTTGGAGCTGTTCAAGGAGAAGCATATATTAATGGTATTGCTGGCGAACGTTTTGCCGTTCGTAATTCAGGAGCTTCATCGGTAGTTGAAGGTGTTGGTGATCACTGCTGTGAATACATGACTGGTGGAAAAGTAATTGTATTAGGTAAAACCGGAAGAAACTTTGCTGCTGGTATGAGTGGTGGTATTGCCTATGTCTATGACCCTGACAATAAATTTATAAATGGCCTATGCAATACAGAAACTATAGATTTTGAAGAAATCTCCGAGGAAGACGCTGCTGATTTAAAATCAATAATAGAAAAACACCTACGATATACAAATAGTGTAAAAGGTGCGTCATTATTATCAGACTGGCCATCAAGTTTAAATAGCTTTGTAAAAGTAATGCCAACTGAGTATAAACGAGCTTTAGAACGTATCGCAACAGAAGAACCAATGTTTGAAGAATTAACAAAAGCATAATGTAATGGGAAAAGTAACAGGATTTAAAGAATTTGAAAGACAAGATGAAGCCTATACTTCTGTAAAAGACCGTGTAAAAGATTATAAAGAATTTACAGTACCTCTGTCAAATAATGAAATTACAAAACAAGGTTCACGCTGTATGGATTGTGGTATTCCTTTTTGTCACAGTGGATGTCCGTTAGGAAACCTTATTCCTGATTTTAATCATATGGTCCATCAAGGTGAATGGCAAAAAGCTTCATGGATACTTCATTCTACTAATAATTTTCCAGAATTTACAGGGCGTTTATGCCCTGCCCCTTGTGAACAAGCATGTGTTTTAGGTATTATTGAGGATCCTGTATCTATAGAAAATATAGAAAAAAATATAGTAGAACGTGCATTTAAAGAAGGTTGGATAAAACCCCAACCTCCAAAAAGTAGAACAAATAAAACTATTGCTGTCATTGGTTCAGGACCAGCAGGATTGGCTGCTGCACAGCAATTAAATAGAGCTGGTCATACTGTTACTGTTTTTGAAAGAGATGA